>ERZ778517.1527-NODE-1527-length-16817-cov-5.549934_pt1 | contig 16817 bp, 14 predicted proteins | sample MGYA00510341_ERZ778517 | MGnify/ENA primary metagenome ERZ778517 (study PRJEB29527, sample SAMN07138964) | mouse gut metagenome | material: feces | host: mouse | place: China:Nanjing | collected 2016-01-25 ... | reverse complement strand
CCGAAAAGGAGTATGCTTCTGCGGCTGAAAAGCTCCGGGAAGAGATGTGGCATATGAAGGACCAGTTTTTTACGGATATCGTAGCCCGTTACCTAATGAAACGGGCAGAAGAAGACCCGCTGTTTGGAGTCAAGGTGCTGAAAAAGCAGAAAACGATCCAGAAATGCATGAACCATATCATGGAGCAGGCTTATCAGATGGCGGAAAAAGAACATGATAAACGGTTCGGCGGAGAAAAGAATCCAAACCGTCTGGCAGACAATGCACACCGGTCTATCGGCATGGGACTGTCAGAAACGAAGGTTTACCAGTGGGCGGAGGAATATTATGCCTTGGATGATGAAGCCACGGAGATGAAGGCGCAGAAAGCAGAGCGGAAAAAACGGATGAATGCGCTTAAGAAAGAAGAGGAACGGAAACAGAACGCTGCTACGCACAGGAAGGCTTCTGTGAAAGGTGCATTGGAAGGGAAAAGTGGAAAATCGCTGGAAAAAGTGGAAGAAAATCATAAGCCGGAAGAAGTATCTGAGGCAGAAAAGCCGGAGAAGGGAACGGGAAAATCAGAGGGGGAATCCGTCCAGATGTCCTTATTTGATATGATGGCAGATAAAGGCGAAGAGAAGAAAAGAGAGGCTGTGGTATGAAAGCGTTTAAGGGATTTCATAAAGATCTGACCTGTCTTGGATTTCAGTTTCGGGAAGATGTGGTAAATCGGACAGAGGAAGCGAACTGTGCAAAAAATGGGTTCCATTGTGCGGAGGATCCATTGGATTGCTTTATCTATTATTCAAACTGGCATAATTCTGTTTATTATGAGGTGGAAGCAGCCGGAGATTTGGATGAAGATGAGGTGGACAGCAAAATAGCCTGTACGGAAATGCGTTTGATCCGCCGTCTTTCACTGGAGCAGATACTTTTTGAGGCGGCGGTTTACATGGTAGAGCATCCGAAACGCAGGTGGAACTACAGGGTAAGCCTGGAAAAAGGTACAGCATGGAATGGATTTGGAATCGTCAGAGGGAAAAATCCGAGAGCAGCAGGGAAAAAAGGAGAGTTCCTGCTTATCCTGAAGGAAGAGAAGGACAGCCCGGAGATTGAAGAGATTGCATTGATAAAGGTTGACGGGAGGCGCTATCGTTCAGAACAATTTTATGATGCTTATGGGAAATGTTAAGGAAAAGAGGCAGGCATGAAGAAAAAAGAATTAATGACGATTGCTCCGCTGGAGTTTACGCCATATTTAATGCGGATTGCAAAGAAGGACAAGCCGGTGAAATCAAATCACTGGATAATGGATAAGAAATATAAATATGGCAGGTACCTGCGGGTAAAAGAGGAAAAAGGATATTTGGTCATTTCCATATTCTTAGCCCAGTTTGTGCGGGCAGGTGCGAAGCAGCCTGTCTACGTGGTGTATATTGACAAAAGAGCCAATGATTTTATTACCTTTGAGACAGATACCGGGAAATGGAGAAACTCCATGCTGCGCAATCTTGACTGGCCAGGATATCTGTATGATTCGGGGACGTATATCAGCAGGAGGGATGAAAAACTGGTTCGGGGATATCTGGAAACCGAAACAGGAGATTATGACGGCATGCAATGCTATCAGGACAGGGTACGGGAACAGCAGCTGATTGCCCGCCACAGGAAGAAAACAGATGTATGGGATGAGGTCATGAAACAGGTGCCGGGAAAGCCGAAAGACTGGGAACAGTGGCTTCTTAAGAACGTAGTTTCTGAGCATTATATTTTCTACAAATATAAAAGAGGCGGTGCAACGGAAGGGTACTGTACCCATTGCGGCAGGATGGTTCCGATTCAGGATCCCAGGTATAACAAGAGCGGAGTCTGCAGCAGATGCGGGCAGGAAATACATTTTAAATCTGTAGACAAATCCAAGTCTATCTGGACAGAAAAGGAAGCGGCATATTTAATCCAGCGTTGCAGGAAAGGGATTATTCTAAGGCTGTTTGAAGTGACGATGGTTCTTGGGAAAAAAGATTTCCAAAATCCGACAATCTGGTCTTATGAGACAAAACGTATTTTTTATGATGCTCAATTCCATGAGGAACCATATTATTATGGAGATTTTAAGAACAGGGGTGCCCGTTGGATAAGTGGAGACATCTCCTATAGGAAAGTCGGCCTTTTCGATTATTGTTGTCTGCTGACAAAGGGAAAAGTATATCCAAGGACACTGCCTGCTTTAGGGCGGAAGGAATTAAAGCAGACCGGGCTGATACAGTGGATACAAAATAATCCGGACTTAAATCCCCGCAGATATCTCAATATATGGAGAGAGATGCCTGTAATTGAGCAGATTTTAAAGGTCGATCTTCCGAAATTAGCAGAAGAAGTAATAAAAAATCCGGCGAATTTAGTCTGGAGGGATGTAAAAGGCGGGCTGGCAAAAAAGCTGGAAATTGATAATGCCAGACTGAAAAGATTACGAAAAGCAGAAGGCGATATCCATGTTTTATATTGGCTGCAGCAGGAGAAGAAAGAGAATCTCTGCCTGCCTGACGATCTGATCGGCTGGTTTATTGAAAATGGCATACTGCCAGAAGACCTTGCGTTTATTCATGACAGGATGAGCTACGTGCAGGTAAAGAACTATCTTGTACGCCAGAAAGGGAGGAAGAAGGATAGCATCCGCCAGGTTCTGACCACTTGGGAGGATTACCTTTCTATGGCAAAGCGCGTCAAAATGAATGTACATGATGAGATTGTGTACCGGGTAAACAAGCTGTACAAGAGGCATAGTGAACTGGTGAAATATATTGAGAACAATCGGCTGTCAGTGACGGCGGGAGAACTGGAAGAAGAATATCCGTACATTAATGACATCCTTCCGCGTCTGCAGGAGAAGTATGAATACTCAGATCAGACGTATACGGTTCTTGCTCCGAGATCCGTCAAGGATATCCTGGAGGAAGGGCAGGCGCTGCATCACTGTATTGACAAGAAGAAGGAGTATTTCGAGCGGCTCAATAACCAGGAGAGCTTTATTCTGTTTTTAAGAAAGACGAAACAGCCTGACCAGCCTTACTATACGCTGGAGGTGGAGCCGGGAGGCGTGATACGCCAGAAGCGCACAGAGTATGACCGGCAGAAAAAGGATATTGAAGAGGCCGCTGCATTTTTGCGGAAATGGCAGGAAGCGGTTCAGAAACGGCTTACCGGGGATGATCTTGCGCTGGCAGAAAAGAGCAGGGAGATCCGGATAGAATCCTATACAGAAATGCGGAAAAAGAAAGTGAAGATCAATGGCGGTCTTTTTGCAGGGCAGTATCTGGCAGATATTCTGGAAGCGGATCTGATGGAACTTCCGGATACCGAGAAACAGGCGGCATAGAAAGGGAGACAGAAGTAGGATTAACCATGTCAGGATATTCTCCTGGCATGGGGATAAAGGAAAGAAAGGTCAAGGGATGAATAGATGGTTGAGATGGCAGGGAAAGAATATCTGCTGAAATTAAGAAAAGAGCGGATTTCTATGAGAAAAGAAATGGTAAGGCTGCTTGCAGAGAATGGGACGCTTTCTTTTCAGGAGATTTATCTTGAGATGGAGGGGCAGTATCATAAATACTGCCCGTTTCCATATGAGAGAGACCGGATTCTGGAAGGAGTGGTAAAGAATGAGCTTGCAGTTCTGGTAGGCCGGAAAGAGCTGGAAGAGCTTACGACAGAGACAGGCGCGGGCTACTGCCTTGCCGGAGGCGGCAGCAGACAGAAAGAGACCCACGCCGCATAGAGAAAGAGGGAATTTTATATGAGCAAAAATATGCTGTTTGAGATGAAGGAGACCTGTAATTTTCTTGACGTGTTCGAACATTGTTCAGAAGCACCGGATTCCTTAAGTTCAGGGAAATATCCGGACACCCAGATCGGACATATCCGCGCATACTGGAACCAGAATGGATGGCAGGGAAGTTATTTCCCGTGCAGGGGCAATCTTTGGTCGAAGGCTTTTAACCGGGAATCACAGGATATTTACCGCTGCCTGGTGACACAGTTCTATAATCTGGAACATTTAAGAGAGGTTTGTAAGGATCACCCCTCTGCACGTGTAGGTGAAAGTGAGTATGATTTTTTCATGAACGGACATGTTGCAGATTACTGGATCAGGTTTATCACAAGGGAGAATGATTACAATTTGTATCTGAAGGGATTTGCAAAAAACCGTTCGGATGCATGAAATTTTGAAAAGACAGTGAAGCGTGAAAAGGAAAGGCGGAAAGATAAGTTTCCCCTTTCTTTTTCTTGAAAACAGAAAATGAAGAAAAGAGGAAGACAATATGAAAAATAAAAAGGAATTTTTTGATTATGTAATGGAGAATGTGCAGAAGTATCTGCCGCCGTCTTTTGAAGATGCACAAGTATTTATTGAGGTGAAAGAAAAGGAGAATGGGAGCAAGGTTCCGGTCCTTTTGATTATTCGGCAGGAAGAAACATCCCTTCCGTGTATTCCCTTAGAAGAGGCTTACTGCGATTACGCGAAAGGGGATGATCTGGATGTCTGTGTAAGAAAGATTGCTGATTTACGGATGAGATATGAGCATCTGGAATACATGGCGGATTTAAGTTACACGAGCGATTATGAAAAGGTAAAAGGCAGATTAATGATCAAGCTTTGTGATCCGGAATTAAACCAGCGATGGCTGGAGAATAAAATCTACACCGTGCATGGAGATTTTGCGGCCGTTTATTATGTGAGACTATGCGAAGAAAGAGAGAGGATTTTCAGTATGCCTGTTACGAAGCAGCAGATGGAAAAGTGGGAAGTAACCTTAAAGCAGCTTCACGAGGATGCACTTCTTTCGGAGAGGGAAAAACAGGCGCTTCTTTTCGAAATTGATGAATATCTTTTTTCCCTGATGGCAGGCAGAGGAAAGACAAGAAATCTGTTAAACGGGAATGTAAAATGGCATCCGGCAATGGAAGAAACGCCGATGCTGTGCCTGACGAACAGCAGTATGATAAATGGCGCTTCCATGATTCTCCAGGAGGATATTATGAAACAGGCAGGGGAGATTATAGGCTCTGATTTTTATGTGCTGCCCTCTTCCATCCACGAAACACTGCTTGTGCCGATAGGGAATATGGATGTCCCCGGATTATTGCAGATGGTGAAAGAAGTGAATGAAGCCGAGGTAGAACTGTGCGACCTATTATCAGATAAAGTACAGTATTATGACCGTGAGAAAGGTATGCTGGAAAATGCAGAAAGACGAAATCAGAAAAATACCTTTTTCGTGATAAATGGAGAATTCTACACGGAAAAGGGGACTGCAGCATAGAAAAATGCTCATGAAAATGCTATTTTTAGGAAATCAGAAAGTTGGATTTAAAATTGGAATATGAGGTGGAAAGAAAGGCGGATCAATGATTCCGTCTTTCTTTTTAAGAAGCACAGAAAAAGAATTGCAAGAGGAATGCTATGGATAAATTTAACCGAATTATAGAGTTTGCAATCAGAAATGATGCGGAGCTGTATACGTCCATGCCTCCGGGATGGCGGCGGGTTATGGGAGCAACGACCGCGCCCCGTGGGAGCATGTGGATCTGCAATGGGAAATCATACTTTTCCCGGGAAAGAAAGACGGCTCTTTTAGTAAAGGAAGAGTGTCTGGGATAGGCTTTGGGAAATGAGGTGGAGAAAATGAAGAAAAAAGAAACATATTTCCAGCAGTCCAACGGGCAGCTTGCCTTATTCCAACCGGATTTTATACGGGATGCCGACTGTACGAAGGATACGCCGGTCATCTATGGGAAGCCGGATGCCCCGGTATATGGAACCGGAAAAAGAATCCGGCCGAGGGTGCCGGGGCGCAGGGATTCAAAATATATGGAAAGCATTCTGCTGGAAGAGTTGCTGCCGCTGGAAAGCTATGACTTAATTATCCTTCTGATTTCAGGAGGAAAGGATAGTATCGCCTGTTACTATAAGCTGCTAGAGCTTGGGGTGCCTAGACAGAGAATCGAATTCTGGCATCATGATATCGACGGGGGACATCCAGAGAGAAGAATGGACTGGCGATGTACTTCCAATTATATCCGTGCCTTTTCGGAGGCAGAGCAGATACCTCTACGGGTGTCCTGGCGCAAAAACGGCTTCTTTGGAGAATTATACCGGATCGGAGCATCCGAGCCGATTGAATGGCAGGAACCGGACACACAGGAGATTATGCAGTGTGCGCTTTCAAAGAAATATAAGGAATGCCTGGAACTTAAGAAACAGTCAGCAGAAGATATGGAAAAGCAACTGGAGCAGTTCGGGTACCGCATGAAATTTCCAATGAAAACCGGGGATTTAAGTAAGCGGTGGTGTTCGGCCTATTTAAAAATCATGGTGGCAGATACCGTGCTGCGGAACTTGGACAGCCTGGACCATCTGGAAAAATTGGGAGGAAGGCGCTTGAAATTTCCGGCAAAGGGCACAACCCATCAGGGACGCTGGTGCAGCGGCAGCCTGAAGGCTTCCGTGCAGGACAGTGTGACGGCAAGTTTAGAGAAAACGAAAAAGGATACCTGCCTGCTGATCGTATCCGGAGAGCGCAGAGGGGAATCGGCAGGACGGAGCAAATACAACGAGATGGAAATCCACAGGACGAATGCAGAAGCAAAGGCACATCGGATCGTACACCAGTGGCGGCCTGTCATTGATTACTCGGAAAAGGATGTCTGGGAGGTCTTAAAAAGGCATAAGGTCAACCCGCATCCCTGCTACCGCGCCGGATGGAACCGCTGCAGCTGTGCCATGTGCATCTTCTCCACGCCGACATTGTTTGCCGGCATCCGGGAACTGTACCCAGAAGACTATGGGATGCTGAAACAGGACGAAGAGATCCTGGGGTTTACGCTGGATAATAACTGTGACCTGGATACATTTGTGGGGAACGCAAAATCCTGTGTCTATCACGGTGACCGGGAGGCATTGTATAGCTTAATGACGGGAGAATTCTCTAAGGATTCTGTTTATGTGAAGGAGCAATGGATGTATCCGGCAGGGGCTTTCCACGGCGCGGAAGGCGGACCCTGTTAATAGAACAAGAGATGGAGAAAGGTAGGAAATATCATGAAATTTGCAGAGAAAATATTTGAGAGGGCAACGGTAAAAGGAGTGGCAGATTATCTGTTATACGGCACGATTCCGGATCGGGACGACCGCAGTTACAAAACACGCTTGGATGATGCAGAACTAGCTTACGAAAATGTTGTGAAACAATATGGTGAAGACGGAGTTTCGGTGCTGTTGTCTGCAGCAAATGAGCTGGTAAATGAAAATGCCAGCGTATATATGGAACTGGGATTGCAGGCAGGAATCTTGTTAATCACCGATCTGTTTCAAAACATCTGCCGGGAAAGGAAGCCGGCTGTAAACAGAACGGATTCCAAGGATCAAAAGGGACAGGAAGACCAGAATCCAGATGCCGTATCAGATATAGATTCGGATCCTGCGTTTGGAGGAACACTGGATACTGGTATAGAGGCGGAACTTCGGCATACAGTCCTGCAGCAATTTATCCGAAACCGGTTGGATACGGCTTTGGAAGATACATTGCGGAAAGACCGTAAATATCAGAAATCAAAGCAAAAGGCCAAAGCAAAGGCCGGTAAGCTGACGGAAGATATGTTCACGTATGAGCAATGGAATCTGATTGATGATGCCCTGGAAGAGAGCAATGCAAACGCTTCCGAATATGGGAGGGTCGCTTATCAGCAGGGTTTTTTTGATGCTTTAGGCTTTATCAAAGACATACGGTCAATGAAAGGAGGAGACAGATGGAGAGAAGAATTAGGAAAGTGACACAGGAGACGATTGATGCGTTTTATCCCAATCTGAATCTGGTAGCCTTTTACAGGAAGGTGGCAGAGGAATTTCAGATGCCGGTAGAGGAAGGATACGGGTTTGACTGCACGAAAATACGGATTGCGCCTAACATACAGGAACAATGGTGCGAGCTGTTTGAAAAGGAATATGGAGTGGAGCAGCGTTGGGAAATCAATATGCGCTTATGTATGTCCGGCCCGTGTGTGGAAAAGTATCTGCGGGAAAATGAAGTGGAAGTTGAGGAAAACTGGATCTGTAAGATAGAGCAGGATAGCGGCAAACAAATGTAAACAGCATGAGAAAGCACAAAATAATTATTTTTACAGAAATTAAGGGTATGTGGACTTCTTTTAATATAGGGAATGATATATACAATTAATGGTACCTTGATAAGTGTATAATGGAAACTGATTGAACACAATATATAGAATAAAATATTGACAAATATCTATATATTGTGTTAAAGTGTAATTGTAATTTTTTGCAGAGATGCATAACTGTGTAAAAATTTTGTTCTGGAGCAGGTTCAGAAGTAAAATTTCATGTCGGTCTTTGACCGAATGACGAAAAATAAGAAAGACACTAAAAAATCAGATGGTTTTTTGGTGTCTTTTTTTACGCAGCAATGCAGATTCAGCATGGTAATTCATTCACTAGAAATTGTAAAGGAGGAGGATATATGGCAAACGAAAATTTATTATCAAAGGTGTACAATGCTGAGGAGATTCAGCAATTACTGGGAATTGGAAGGAGTAAAACTTATGATTTTTTGGATGAGGTTAATAAAAAACAGGCTCCATTCAGAGTAATCAAGATCGGGCGGATTTATCGGGTTCCAAAAGAATCTTTTGACAGATGGATTGATGGAGAGGAAGCTTAAAAGGAGAAAGAATGGATAAAAGATCAAAAAAGTGTCCGCATGCCTTTTATGAAAGAGGTTCGTGGTATCACAGGACAAAAATTCTGCAGGAGGATTACAGTGTAAAGTATGGAAAGACAGGTGGCTTTAGCAGTGATGTTGAAGCAGAGGAAGCATATAGAAAGCACATGGCAGAGTTTGCAAATTCCGCACGAATGGCGTAGTCATTCCGCTTCCAGCGGCGTAATCATTCCACAGTAGCGGCGTGCTTATTCCGCTTCAAACGGCGCATTGCCTTAGTCATCTAATATCATCCTATGAAAGCCCCGTCAAGGGTGAATTAAAGCCATTTCATGGCCCCTTGACTGTTCTTCCATAAGATGATTAATAGCGGTCAAGAGGCAATGCACAAATCACGCTGTTTGTACTGAAACTCTTACGCCGCTAGAGCGGAACGGTTGCTCCGTTTTTCCGAAATTTGCAGAGTTTGAACAAGCTATGGAAGCACGATTTTTGGTGAAAGGGAAAGATATATCTTTAAGGGATTATTTGGTATATTGGTTTCAAAGCATTTTTTCAGACAGAGTAGAAAGTACTACGCAATATGTGTCCGCATATGTTCTATACACATTTATTTTTCCGTCAATTGAAGAGGACATTAAGCTTCGGGTAGTTAGTTCAGAATACTTAAATGAATTATTAAAGAGTGCATCTAAATATTGCGAGTCTGCTGGAAATAAAAGCAGGGAATTACTTTATATTGCTTTCAAAGATGCTGTGGTTTCCAGAATGATTTCATATAATCCGGTTCCTAATACCAAAAAGTATCCGAGAAGAAAACCGAAAATCCAGATACTGAATAAAGAGCAGATTATTCTTTTATTACATGCTGCTAAAGGACGAAACTGGTTTTTGGAGATTATACTTGCCTTATATCTTGGGTTACGTAAAGGAGAAATATTAGGATTAAAATTTAGTGATTTTGATTTGAAGGAGAAAACGGTACATATTCAACGACAATTAGCTGCTGATATAAAACTAGAGGAAAATGGAGCCGGTATAGAAGAATACAGTATAGTAGAGCGTGATCCTAAAACAGAAAAAAGTAACCGCATACTTCGGGTTCCTAATATTGTCTTAGTTGAACTAGAAAAAAGGCAGCAGCAGATTGCGGCAAATAAAAATCTGTTAGAGGATGCGTATCATGATATGGATTATGTGAGCTGTCAGAAAAATGGTTTGCCCCACGGATTAGGTTCTATGAACAAAGAACTGTATGTGCTGTGTGAAAGGAATTTGCTGCCGCGCATTACGGTTCATGGACTGAGACATATGTTTGCAACAATTCTTCTGGAGAGGGGTGTAAGCATAGCAAAGATATCGGGGATGCTTGGACACAGCTCTGTTCACACAACATTTGAGTTTTATCTTGATATTATGGATGCAGATGAAAAGATAATGGAATTTATGAATAAAGAATTTGTTCCGGATGAAGAGTAATCAGGAGGAGAGATGGATTTAAAAAAGGTTAATCTGCACCCTTATGTAGATTACAAAATATCTAATGTTATGTCTGTTAAAGAGAAATTTGGGTTTTGTGTTACGCTGTATTATTCAGATGGAGAAAAAAAGATATGTCAGCATGCGGGGTATGCAAAAAAGACAGAGGCTAGTAAGGCACGTAACAGTGTTATAGCACAGCTTCATACGAGAACTTATGTCGTGTATCCGAGCATCAAAGTACGAGAGCTGTTGGTGTATTGGCTGGAACAAATTATGAGGCCGGAGCCATCTTTTACTGCGAATAGTTATCATACATATAAAAATTGTATCGATAAGCATATCATACCGCAGATAGGAAATTTAAAGCTGATGACACTTAATCAAGGCCATCTGAGCAAGCTTTATAAGTCGCTGACAGAAAAATATACGTCTATACCTAAATTAGCGAAGACAATTTTAAATACATCAATGAGGTTTGCGTTAGATAAACATTTGATAATGAGTAATCCGTGCACAGACGTAGATTTACCTAAACAGACAAAGAAGGACAAGTATCACACCATTGTTGTAGAAGAAGCTAAAACCTATAATCTGGAACAGGCTAAACTTTTGCTGGAGGCATCAAAGGAGTCACGTATTCACATGCAGATTGTGTTTGCACTATTGATGGGGCTGCGTAAAGGTGAAATCAATGGACTGAAATATTCGGATGTGGATTTCGTACATCATAAATTGAAAATTCAACGTCAGCTTGGGGAGGATCTTCATGCAGACGAAAATGGAAAATGTATGAAATCAAAATCAAAGCAGGAGATTCGGCCGAAGACCCGTTCCAGCTACCGGGAATTGGATATACCGGATTATGTATATCATGAAATTCTGGAAGAGCGGAAACGGTATGAAAGAAATCGAAGCAGAAGGCAGAACGGGAAATGGGTTTTTCAGGATATGGGGTATATATGCTGCTCAAGCTATGGACGCCCGCGAAGTAAGGATTACCATTTTAAGCATTATAAAGAGCTTTTAGAAAAAACAGGACTGCCGCATATACGTTTTCATGATCTGCGTAAGACATATGCCACGCTTTTGATGAAAAATAACATTAATCAAAAAGCAGTGGCAACAGCATTAGGGCATGCGAAATCTATTATTACTGTAGATACTTATACGGATATGCAAGCGATTATAGAAGATTGCGTAGACAAACTGCAGGAATTTATTTCAGAAGTTCATCCATATGATTATACAGACAGAGCTTTGTTATGGGAGAGGTTCCAGGAGGTAATTGAGTTTCAGGGAGAAGGAGCAGAAGAAGTTGAGAGGATGGAGGAAAGAAAGGAAGAGAAAGCACAGACACCGATAGTATACGATTACTCGGATGTAGCAGAATTGACAGACATAAATGAATGGTTTGCAGGAGAGGGGTAGACAGGAACTATCCCTCTTTTTTTGTGTCTTAAAAGAGGGGAGAAGAAATTTCTTAAGGCAGGCTGAGAGTTTCTATTGCATTTAGAGAGTGTTTCTGCTACAATAAATCAGAACAAGTGTTCACGACAAATTTAAGGATAGGACTTTCCCATGATAAAGAATTATGCTATTCTGTGGTACGTAGTACTCATATAGATTGCTTTGTATTGCGTAGTTAGAAAAATCAGTTTTAGTGACTTTATTCGTGTAATTGGCCTTTTCGCCCGCCGGGAAGTTTCCATTACACGAATTTTCAGGAGAAATTACACGAATTTACAGGCCAATAGGCATGATAGTAAGGAGGTATGTCTGTGGGAACAGAGCAAAAAAAGTTTAAATTAGTCTCGGAATACAAGCCTACCGGAGACCAGCCGGAGGCAATTGCCGCATTGGTAAAGGGATTCAGGGAAGGTAACCAATGCCAGACTTTACTAGGGGTTACGGGGTCCGGGAAGACTTTTACGATGGCGAATGTGATACAGGAATTGAATAAGCCGACCCTTATCATAGCGCATAATAAAACGCTGGCAGCGCAGCTGTATGGAGAATTCCGTGAATATTTCCCGGAGAATGCAGTGGAGTATTTTGTCTCCTATTATGATTATTATCAGCCCGAAGCCTATGTCCCATCTTCTGACACCTACATTGCCAAGGACTCTTCCATCAACGACGAGATAGACAAGCTCCGGCATTCAGCGACAGCAGCGCTTTCTGAACGTCGTGACGTCATCATTGTTGCCAGTGTGTCCTGCATCTATGGTCTTGGTTCTCCCATTGATTATCAGAAGATGGTGATATCCCTGCGTCCGGGTATGATAAAGGACCGGGATGAAATCTTGCATAAGCTGATCGAGATTCAATACGACCGCAACGAGATGGATTTTAAACGCGGAACCTTCCGGGTGAACGGAGATGTGCTGGAGGTGATCCCGGCGATGAGCGAAGGAGTTGCTTACCGAATTGAATTTTTCGGAGACGAAGTGGATAGAATTACAGAAGTGGATGTACTGACTGGGGAGATTAAGAGTGAGCTGAACCATATAGCCATCTTTCCGGCATCACATTATGTCGTATCCAAAGAAAGCATGGAGAGAGCAATACGGGAGATTGAGTCAGAGCTTGAGGAGCAGATTAAGTATTTTAAGGGAGAAGGAAAGCTTTTGGAGGCTCAGAGAATATCTGAGCGGACAAATTTTGATATAGAGATGATGAGGGAGACGGGATTCTGTTCAGGGATTGAGAATTATTCCAGACATTTGACGGGCCTTGAAGCTGGACAGCCGCCTCATACATTGATTGATTATTTCCCGGACGATTTTATTATGATGATTGATGAGTCTCATATGACAGTTCCGCAGGTAGGAGGGATGTATCACGGAGACCAGTCCAGAAAGACGACTTTGGTGAATTATGGTTTCAGACTGCCGTCTGCCAAGGATAACCGGCCGTTAAGTTTCGAAGAGTTTGAGAGTAAGATCAATCAGGCGCTTTTTGTATCTGCAACTCCGGGACCGTACGAGAGCGATCATGAGCTTCTGCGCGCGGAGCAGGTTATCCGTCCTACAGGCCTTCTTGATCCCAAAGTGGAGGTGCGTCCGGTTGAGGGACAGATTGACGATCTGGTTGGGGAAGTGAATAAAGAGATTAACGAAAAGAATAAGATTCTTATTACAACACTTACAAAGCATATGGCAGAGGATCTGACAGATTATATGAGAGAGCTGGGGATACGCGTTAAATATCTCCATTCAGATGTAGATACTCTTGAGAGAGCAGAGATCATACGGGATATGCGGTTGGATATGTTTGATGTGCTGGTTGGAATCAATCTTCTTCGGGAAGGGCTTGATATTCCAGAGATTACATTGATCGCCATTCTGGATGCAGATAAGGAAGGATTTCTGCGGTCGGAGACTTCGCTGATCCAGACTATCGGGCGAGCGGCGAGGAATGTGGACGGTCATGTAATTATGTATGCGGATACGATCACGGACTCTATGAGAAGGGCGATTGACGAGACAGACAGGAGACGCGCGATACAGGAAAAATATAATGAGGAGAACGGAATTACTCCGCAATCCATTCAGAAAAGTGTGCGGGATCTGATCAGTATTTCCAAGAAAGTGGCGGCAGAAGAGCTGCGTCTGGAAAAGGATCCGGAATCTATGAGTGCGAAAGAACTGGAAAAATTGATAAGCGACATTACAAAACAGATGAAAAAGGCTGCGGCGGAGCTTAACTTTGAAGCTGCGGCAGAGCTTCGAGATAAGCTTATAGAGTTGAAAAAGCTCTTGCATGAATAAAAGCGGGTAAAAGATACGGCAGCATGAAAGAAAAGGCGGATTTTAATTTGCCGCATAAGTGGGAGAGGGATAAAAGATGTCAAAGAAAAGAGATAACAGGCAATTTATTACGATTCGCGGGGCGAATGAGCATAATCTGAAGAATGTAGATCTAAAAATTCCGAGAAATGAGCTGGTGGTGTTAACCGGCTTAAGTGGTTCTGGAAAATCGTCCCTTGCGTTTGATACGATTTATGCAGAGGGGCAGAGGCGTTATATGGAGTCTCTGTCTTCTTACGCGAGGATGTTTCTTGGTCAGATGGAAAAACCGGATGTGGAAAGTATTGAAGGGCTGTCTCCGGCTATTTCCATTGATCAGAAATCGACAAACCGCAACCCGCGTTCTACGGTCGGGACCGTGACGGAGATTTATGATTATTTACGTCTGCTTTATGCGAGAATCGGTGTTCCTCATTGTCCGAAATGCGGGAAAGAGATAAAAAAACAGACAGTAGACCAGATGGCGGATCAGATTATGGAGCTTCCCGAGCGTACGAAGGTCCAGCTTCTTGCTCCGGTTGTCCGCGGAAGGAAGGGTACGCATGCCAAGCTTTTAGACAGGGCAAAAAAGAGCGGTTATGTCCGTGTGCGTATCGATGGGAATCTGTATGAGCTTTCGGAAGAGATTGATCTGGATAAGAATATCAAGCATAATATAGAGATCATCGTGGATCGTCTTGTAATTAAGGAAGGGATTGAAAAGCGTCTTGTTGATTCCATTGAAAATGTACTCCGGCTTGCAGAAGGGCTTCTGATTGTAGATGTTATTGGCGCAGAGTCGATTAATTTCAGCCAGAGCTTTTCCTGTCCGGACTGCGGGATCAGTGTGGATGAGATAGAGCCGAGAAGTTTTTCATTCAATAATCCTTTCGGTGCGTGTCCAGTATGTGCTGGATTGGGGTATAAGATGGAATTTGACGAGGACCTGATGATTCCGGATAAACGGCTGAGTATTGCAGAAGGAGCGATCATTGCGATAGGCTGGCAGTCCTGTACCGACAAAAAAAGTTTTACTTATGCGATTTTGGACGCACTTTGTAAGGAATATCATTTTTCACTGGATACGCCGTTTCAGGATTATCCGAAAAAAATCCATGATATTTTAATGCACGGGACGGATGGAAAAGAAGTAAAGGTACATTATAGAGGACAAAGAGGAGAAGGCATTTATGATGTGGCTTTTGAAGGGTTGATCAAGAATGTAGAACGCCGCTACAGAGAGACGTCGTCTGAGACTATGAAGGCGGAGTATGAGGAATTTATGCGGATCACACCCTGCCGTGAATGTAAAGGGCAGAGACTGAAGCCGGCGGCGCTTGCGGTGACTCTGGGAGAGAAGAATATCCATGAAGTGACCACTTTGTCTATTGGGAAATTGCAGCAGTTTTTAGAGGAGATGTCCTTGAGTCGGCAGCAGGAGCTGATCGGAGGACAGATATTAAAGGAAATACGGGCGAGAACACAATTTCTTTTGGATGTGGGGCTTGATTATCTGACGCTGGCGCGGGCAACAGGCTCTCTTTCCGGTGGAGAGGCGCAGAGAATCCGTCTTGCTACCCAGATTGGTTCCGGTCTGGTGGGAGTGGCCTATATTTTGGACGAGCCAAGTATCGGGCTTCATCAGCGTGATAATGATAAGCTTCTGAATACATTGAAGCATCTCAGGGATTTGGGGAATTCTGTGATTGTAGTTGAACACGATGAAGACACTATGCGGGAGGCGGATTATATTGTAGATGTGGGTCCGGGAGCCGGAGAGCACGGGGGAGAAATTGTTGCTACCGGAACGGCGCAGGATATCATTAAGAATAAGAATTCGATTACCGGTGCATACTTAAGTGGAAGGGAGAGTATTCCGGTGCCGGAAAAAAGGTCGGAGCCGACAGGCTGGATCAAGATTCTTGGAGCACAGGAGAATAATCTGAAGAATTTGGATGTAGAGATTCCGCTGGGAATTATGACTTGTATCACGGGAGTTTCGGGCTCGGGGAAAAGTTCTTTGATCAACGAGATACTCTACAAGCGACTTGCAAGGGATCTGAACCGTGCGCGGACAATACCTGGAAAGCATAAAGATATCGAGGGGATTGATCAGCTTGATAAGGTAATTGCAATTGATCAGTCGCCAATCGGCAGGACGCCTCGGTCTAATCCGGCTACTTATACCGGTGTGTTTGATCTGATCAGGGATTTATTTGCTGCGACAGCCGACGCTAAAGCGAGAGGCTATAAAAAAGGAAGATTCAGTTTTAACGTAAAGGGCGGGCGTTGCGAAGCTTGTGCCGGAGACGGGATTCTTAAGATAGAGATGCATTTTCTGCCGGATGTATACGTTCCCTGTGAAGTGTGTCATGGAAAGCGGTATAACCGGGAGACGCTGGAAGTGAAGTATAAAGGGAAGAGTATTTACGATGTTTTGGATATGACCGTGGAGGAGGCGTTGCATTTCTTTGAAAATGTTCCGAGTATCCGCCGGAAGATGGAAACGCTCTATGACGTAGGACTTTCATACATCCGACTCGGGCAGCCGTCTACGCAGCTTTCCGGCGGAGAGGCACAGAGGATTAAGTTGGCGACAGAGCTCAGTAAGCGTAGCACCGGGAAGACAATCTATATTTTGGATGAGCCGACGACAGGACTTCATTTTGCAGATGTTCATAAGTTGACAGAGATTCTGAGGAGGCTGTCAGCGGATGGAAATACGGTTATTGTAATTGAGCATAATCTTGATGTGATCAAGACGGCAGATTATATTATTGATATGGGGCCGGAAGGCGGAGAAGGAGGCGGAACGGTAATCGCCCGGGGA
>ERZ778517.1526-NODE-1526-length-16819-cov-6.939573_pt1 | contig 16819 bp, 19 predicted proteins | sample MGYA00510341_ERZ778517 | MGnify/ENA primary metagenome ERZ778517 (study PRJEB29527, sample SAMN07138964) | mouse gut metagenome | material: feces | host: mouse | place: China:Nanjing | collected 2016-01-25 ... | reverse complement strand
CATCCGTCTCTAAGGATTACATCTCTTGCAGGGCTCATAGCCTTGTGCTATGATATTTTCCCTGCTCTCTGATGAATCTTTCCGGTTTGCTATAGGCAGAGAGCTGCAGGAGGTCCTATGAAATTTCCTGGTCTTTGTGTTCAGCACATACGTGATCTTCTCTGTCTCACTTTTCTGATCCGGCGCTTTCCAGACAGAACCGTTTCCGTTCGGTTCTCCGGATCTCCAGGTCTCCGAAGCAGGAACATTAAACGTTATCTCTTTTCCGTCGGATGTGGCTATAATGGTACCGTCCTCATCCGTCCTGTATACTTTGACGCCGTTCATCCGAAACGTATTCAGCGTCTCCGCATGCGGATGCCCGTAGGAATTGTCCTCGCCGCAGCTGATGACCGCGCAGGAAGGACTGACAGCCTCAAAGAAATCCTGAGAAGTGGACGTACTGCTGCCATGATGTCCCGCCTTGTAGACATCCGCTGAAAGATCTATGTCAGTCTCCAGTATATCCTGCTCCGCATCCTCCCCGGCATCTCCGGTAAACAGGAATTTATTTTTTCCATTTTGGAGCATCAGGGCGACTGAGGCATCATTTGGATTGTCATAGACATTATTGGGCGCCAGTATTGTTATCTTTGCTGTTCCCAGAGCATACTGTGTCCCGGTCTCTGGCGTTGTATATTTCAAACGTTTATTGTCCAACGCCTGTATCAGCTTTTGGTAGGTCTTATTATCCTTTTCATAATTAGATACAAAGACTCTGCCGATCTCAAATTTCGTGATAATGACCGGCGCTCCCCCAATGTGATCCGAATCGGGATGTGTCAGGATCAGGTAATCAAGCTTTTTTATTTTTTGCTTCTGCAGGTAATTCTGGATCGCTGTTCCCTTAGAATAATCACCCGCATCGATCAGCATGGCATGTCCATCACATGTGACAAGGGTGGCATCCCCCTGCCCCACGTCAATATAATGAACCTCCATTTTTCCTGCTTTCGCGCCAGAAGCGGAGGACAACATAGAATCAGCTGTGATCCCTCCGATCAGGATAAACGCCACCAGCAATATGCTCAATAATCGTTTATATATTTTTTTCATACTGCGCCTCCGTGTACACAATATCCCAAATCTATAAACCTTCTTTTTCTAAGAACCCTAATTCGACAGATATCTCCTGATGCATGCCGGTGTACGATAATTCCAGGTGGAGATCTTGATGCCGGTCTTCGGACTTGATGCATGGATCACCTGCCCGTTGCCTATGTACATCGCAACATGGTTGATACTGCCATTCTTCGCATAAAACACCAGGTCTCCCGGCTGTGCGGAGCCGAAATCTATCCTGGTTCCCATCTGCGCCTGCGAAGCAGCATGATGCGGCAGACTCACGCCATATTTTTTATAAATGCTCATCGTAAAACCAGAACAGTCTGCACCGTTTGTAAGGCTGGTTCCTCCCCAGACATACGGATTACCGACAAACTGTTTTGCATACTGCACCATATCGACACGGACATCCGACACACCCTGCCCATATTTGAGCTCGGTAAGCGTCACCGCCTTCTCGAGGCGCTCCTCCACATCGACATAATCACCAGAAACATACGCCTCCTCGTCATCAAGCAAAAACTTGATCCATCCATTATCCATAACCTCAACTACCTCAAGCTCTTCCTCCTGCGGTATGAGCGTGATCACGATGGAATCTGTGTTGGGCTCCCCTCTTACTTTGAGCGTCTGTGTATTGACGATAGCAATCATGGAGGCTACCTCGTGACCTCTTGCGACCGCCTCATCCCCGAGATACAGAAACTCGGTGCTGCAGTAGCCTTCCACCTTGCCGGACTTGATATGCGCCCAGCCGTTATCGTCGATTCCCAGGATCTCACAGGCCGCATCCTTGGAAAGCTTACCGATCAGCTTCCCGCTCTCGTTCGGCTCCTCCCTGATATTCAAATGGTTGTCGACATGGGCTATACCAAGATTTGTATAACCCCAATGTTTCTCAGGTTCTGTCTGCTCCTGCACTTCTTCCTGCATCTCCATATTGCGTGCCTGAGCAGCGTCGTCCCCTGTCTCTGTGCCCGCCTGCTCAAATATGCTTCCCACACCGGCTGACAATCCGATCTCCTCCTGGGACGATGCCGTATCAGGCTCAGCGCCCTCCTTCAGGCCGCTCTCTTCATTGTCCAGGACATCACCTGCACCAGCCGACAGTACTGCATCACGCTCCGGCTCACTCTGACTGTCCTCTTCCAATGATGCCGGCTCTATCTCCAAATCCAGGCTGCACGCGCTTGTGTCTTCAGACAGGTCAAGCGAATATACCTCGATCTCTGCTTCCGTCTCCTCCTGTGTCTCTTTTGAACCGTTGTTTGCATATACGCCGCTGCTAAACACGACGACTGCAAGACCTGCCCCTGCGATCACACCTGTATACTTTAATCTGTTTATCCTGTTCATAATCCTGATCCAAATCCTCTTCTGATATATGGAAACGCCTTTTGTTACATTTTTATTACATATAAATTACAGATTTAATATACCATCTAAACATTGATCTGTCAATAACCACACCCATCTTAGGATCTAGCAAATCATAGGCGCTGTGTTTACAGCCCATGATACTCCCTGCCATCTGCAATATCCGCCGCCATCTGCGCCTTCAGCGCATCAACCCCGTCAAAACGCATCTCAGGCCTCTTATACTTTAACAGACTGACTTCCATCTCCTGTCCGTATACATCGCTGTCAAAATCATAAATATACGTCTCCACCCCCATCACGGAACGCTGGTCCACTGTGGGTTTTGTCCCAATATTCGTGATCGCGGCAAGCCTCTTTCCGTCATATGGCCTGTCCCCGCCTTTGCTGTGCAGATACGCATAAGAATAATAGACGCCCCTTGGAGGCAGCAGTTTGTCCTGCGGAGGCTGCAGGTTCACTGTCGGCATGCCGATCGTGCGTCCCAGCTTTCTCCCATGTATGATCTCACCGCTCACTTGATAAGGCATCCCCAAAAGCTCCGCCGCGAGTTCCATATTTCCCAGTCCCACTTCCTCGCGCACACAGGTAGAACTGACCTCTTTCCCCTCGTGCAGCACCTTCTCGATCAAAATGACCTCATATCCATGGCCGGGCGCCATCCTCTGTAACAGTTTATAATCCCCGGCCCCGCATTTTCCATATGAAACATCCTCTCCGGCAACCACACATCTCGCATGGATCCGGTCAGAGAGTACTTCCTTTATAAATGTTTCCGGTTCCATGTCTGCGATTTCCTGGCAAAACGGATATTCAACCAGATAATCAACCTCCGCGTTTTCAAATATGCGGCGTTTTTCTTCTAGGGTGGAAAGCTCCCGGACCGGCTCCCTGCTGAAAAATGCCGCAGGAGACGGCACAAAAGTAAATACAACTGATCTCAGTCCTTTTTCCTGCTGTCGCTTTAATTGTCCCAGAAGCTTCTGATGGCCTCTGTGAAAACCGTCAAATTTGCCGATAGCGACCGCCGTTTCTGCCTCTATATGAAATTCCGCCGTGTTCTCTATAATCTTCATTTCCCACCTGTCTTCAAGCAAATCATTCCAAAAACATCTTAAAAGGCTTAAAAACCCCTTCACTTTTTACATATGTATACACTGCCCTGAACTCCCGCCTTCCATTATAGACGCGGATCCTGTCCCCATCCGCAAAAAATACGGGGCTGTCAGGATCAAGCTGTTGCGGATAGAGCTTATTTCCATTTAACAGTGCACTTTCGGCCTCAGGCTTTACAGCGGCTCCCTCATACTCCATGAACATACTGTCAGGGTGTATGATATAATCCTCATACTCACCCTGCCGCATCAGTTCTTCCACTTTAGACAGTCTGATAGAATCCTCGATCCGAAAATTGCCAACCCTCGTGCGCTTTAGCTCTGCCATGACAGCTCCACAGCCGAGTTTATCCCCTATATCTGCGCACAGCGTTCTGATATAAGTCCCTTTGGAACACCCCACCTCAAATCTGACCTCGGGGAGGTCCATACCTGTGATCCTGATAAACGTGATGTCGACATGTCTTGGCTGACGCTCTATCTCCCTGCCTTCCCTGGCAAGCTCATATAATTTCTTTCCATTGACCTTCAGTGCGGAATACATCGGCGGTACCTGTTCATATCCGCCTACGAATCCCATGACCGCATCCCTCACTTCAGATCCATTCACATGGACGGCAGACTCTGTCAGTATCGTGCCGCTCATATCCTGCGTGTCCGTAGTCACGCCCAGACGCATGAGTGCCTCATATTCCTTGCTCTTGTCCGTCATCATGTCACAAAGCTTTGTCGCACTGCCAAAACACACCGGAAGGACCCCGACTGCGTCAGGATCCAGCGTTCCCGTGTGTCCGATCTTTTTCTGTCCCACGATACCGCGAAGCTTCGCCACCACATCATGTGACGTATAGCCTGCTTCTTTGTAAATATTCATTATACCGTTGATCAACGTTCCACCGCCAGTTTCTTTGATTTGAACCTTTCCTTATCTTGCTGCCTCTTTGTTCCGCTGTTCATATTCATCCATCTGCAGTTCGATCTGCTTTGAGATGTTATTGACTACATCATGAAATGTCCCATTGATCGTACAGCCGGCAGCCCTCACATGACCGCCGCCGCCAAAAAACACTGCAACCCTGCTCACATCCACATATCTGCAGGACCGCAGGCTCACCTTGTACTCCAGGCTCCCCGTCTCATACATGAAAATGGCACATTCCACGCCTTTCGTGATGCGGAGCTGACTGATGATCCCCTCCAGATCCTCCGGGGTAGCATTATAAAAATCAAGCGTCTTCTTGTCAATGGCACTGACGATACATTTGCCATGCATAAAGATGATGCTTTCCAGAAGCGCCCTGCCCAGCAGCTGGTTCTGCGCGTATGTCATCTCATAGAACGTCTCGTCGATGAGCGCCGGAAATTCAAATCCATACTCGATCAGCTCCGCAGCTACCCGCAGCGTCCTGGGCGAAGTATTTGAATATCTGAATATTCCTGTGTCATGCACGATCCCTATGTAAACAGCCTTGGCGATCTCCGCGTCCATGTACTGCCTGTCAAACAAGTCATACACGAGCTCTGCTGTCGAGCTGAGACTGTGATCCACATGATTTACGTCGCCGCACCCCCGCTCATTGCTGACATGATGATCGATGTTGATACATTTCCTGGCATTGGCAAAGATCTCCTCCGCCTCCCCAAGCCTAGACTTCTCACAGTCAAGCGCGATGAACACATCCACATCGCCCTCCACCGCATACGTACTGTCGATCTCATCAAAGCCCTTGATACACCGAAATACCTCTGCGGGCTTCTCCAAACATACTTTGACACTTGCCTCCGGCAAAGCTTTCTTCAGATACAGATACATCGCCAGACAGGAGCCGATGCAGTCCCCGTCCGGTCTGATATGGCCAGATATAAGAATATTTCCGGCATCTCTACATTCTTCTAACAGATTCATTTTTTCCATAATCATCACTACCCTTACAAAATAAATTTCTTTTATAACTCCTCATATACAGGCACAGAAAACAGTTTCGCGCCTGTGTACATAATACACAAAAATATCTGGGAAGTCAAATATTCCCAGATACTTTTTCATTTTTATTCTTAAATGTCCCCGTCTGTGCCGTCATTGACATGTCTTTCTTCGTCTGCACGGTTGATATCCTCTATCTTTTTGGACATGGACACCCCGTATGCGATCGACTGGTCGAGGATAAAACGTATCTCCGGCGTATTCCGCAGATTGATCTTCTTTGCCAGGAGGCTTCTGATGTATCCCTCTGCACTCTTCAATCCCTCGATGGTCTCCCGCTGTGACTCCTCGTCTCCCAGCACACTGACCCATGCCTTACAGGTTTTCAGATCAGGCGCCACCTCGACAGATACCACCGAGGTCATAGGATTGATTCTCGGATCCTTGATCCCGCTCCTTATGACCTCCGCCAGAACACGATGAACCTCCCCGTTCACACGGGTGTTTTTTACGCTGTTCTTTCTCATTCTCTATTCTCCATTACGTTCTTATCTGGGCACTTCCACCATGATATATGCCTCTGCGATGTCAAGCTCCTGCATGCTGTCAAAGCCTTCAAATACCAGACCGCACTCAAATCCTGCTTTCACTTCCTTGACATCATCCTTAAATCTCTTGAGTGAAGCAAGCTCACCCTCATAGATCTGCTCACCCTCACGGGTAATCCTGATCTTACCTCCTCTCTGGAACATGCCGTCAAGGACATAAGAACCTGCGATATTCCCCACTGCCGATGCCTTGAAGATCTGTCTGACTTCCGCATGACCGATCACCTTCTCCTCAAATATCGGATCCAGCATACCCTTCATCGCAGCTTCGATGTCCTCGATCGCCTGATAGATCACCTTGTAAAGCCGTACGTCAACGCCTTCACGCTCTGCGGTAGCTTTCGCCTGCGTATCCGGACGCACATTAAATCCGATAATGATCGCTTTCGATGCAGACGCAAGGATGACATCTGACTCATTGATCGCGCCGACACCGCCGTGAATACACTTGACGACTACTTCCTCGTTGGAAAGCTTCATAAGACTCTGTTTTACAGCCTCCACACTGCCCTGTACATCCGCTTTGATGATCAGGTTGAGCTCCTTCAGGTTTCCTGCCTGGATCTGTGAGAACAGATCGTCAAGGGACATCTTAGCCTTAGTATCCTCAAGAAGCTTCTCTTTATTCTGCGCAACGAAAGTCTCCGCGTAATATTTTGCCTCTTTGTCATTCTCATGCGCGATGAAGATCTCTCCTGCGTTCGGCACATCGCCAAGGCCGAGTATCTCCACAGGCGTGGATGGACCGGCTTCCTTCACGCGCCTGCCCTTATCGTCCACCATGGCGCGGACCTTGCCGCTCGCCGCACCGGCCGACACAAAATCGCCAACCTTTAATGTACCCTTCTGTACCAGGATCGTAGCGACCGGACCGCGCCCCTTGTCGAGCTCCGCCTCGATCACAAGTCCTCTCGAACGTCTGTTCGGATTCGCTTTGAGTTCCAGCACTTCCGCGGTCAGCAGGATCATCTCAAGCAGCTGCTCGATACCCTCGCCGCTCTTTGCGGACACAGGTACGAACACTGTGCTTCCGCCCCAGTCCTCCGCGATCAGGCCATACTCTGTGAGTTCCTGCTTCACGCGCTCTATATTTGCCCCCGGCTTATCGATCTTGTTGACAGCTACGATGATCTCAATGCCTGCCGCTTTCGCGTGGTTGATCGCCTCCACCGTCTGCGGCATGACGCCGTCGTCCGCCGCCACAACAAGGATCGCGATATCCGTCGAGTTGGCGCCGCGCATACGCATTGCCGTGAACGCCTCATGTCCCGGCGTGTCGAGGAATGTGATCTTCTGTCCGTTGACATTTACGGTGTATGCACCGATATGCTGAGTGATGCCGCCTGCTTCCTTGTCGGTGACATTTGTTTTTCTGATCGCATCCAGCAGCGATGTCTTACCATGATCTACGTGCCCCATTACACAGATAACAGGTGATCTTGGAACCATATCCTCCTGCTTTTCATCTTCCTCTTTCAGAAGTTCTTCGATGACATCTACCTTCACTTCCTGCTCACAGATAATATCATACTCTATCGCAATGTTCTCCGCAGTCTCGTATGAGATCTCCTGGTTGACTGTCACGATCTGTCCCTGGAGGAAAAGCTTCTTGACGATAGCCGACGGCTGTATCTTCATCTTGTCAGCGAGATCCTTGATCGTGAGTGTCTCCGGAAGCGTGATAACCTTGATCTGCTCCTCAACGGTATCAGACGCCTTCTTCTCAGGCTTGATGAACCTGCCCGGCTTATTCTTTCCCTTGACATTTTTAATATTGTCGCTGTCCTCTTCGTAGATCAGGTCTTTGCGGTTTCTCTTATCCTTCTCCTGACTGATACGGCGCTTTTCCTCATCCCTGTGCTTCTCAGCATCCTTGATCGGACTTTCTGGCACGAATCCGCCGCTCTTGCCGGAATTTTTGCTTCCGAAACCACCCCGGTTATCGCGTCCGCGGTCATTGTCCCGGCCGCCGCCAAAGCCCTGGCCAGGTCTGCCCCCCTGACGCTGGCCGTCGCTCCTGCCATCGTAGCCTCTCTGGCCATCACGGCGCTGGCCGTCGCTCCTGTTATTGTCATAGCTTCTCTGGCCATCACGGCGCTGGCCGTCGCCCCTGCCATTGTTCTCGCGGCGCTGGCCGTCACCCCTGTTATTGTCATAGCTTCTCTGGCCATCACGGCGCTGGCCGTCGCCCCTGCCATTGCTCTCGCGGCGCTGGCCGTCACTTCTATTACCACTGTTCCGGCGCTGGCCGTCGTTTCTGCCTGTATCCCGGTTATCGCCCCTCTGCGCAGGTTTTTGTTCTTCTGCTCTTACAGCGGCTGCCTTTGATGATTCTTCTGCTCTGGCTGCCGTTTCCGTCTTCGCAGCAGGCTGTGTTCTTACAGCCTCTTCTCTTTTGGGCTGTTCTGTCCTGGCTTCAACTGCATTCGCAGGCTCCGCTGCTCTCTGCACAGGCTTCTCAACAACAGCTTCCGCTTTTGCGGCAGCTGCCGGTCTTCCAGTCTCTACACTCTCTGGTCTGGCCTGAGGCACAGTTCTTTTACCCTCTGCGTTCTCTGCCTTAGCCTGGGGTGCTGCCTTTTTCTCCGAACGCACAGGTTTTCTGGGAATCTGTGCGCCTCCCGGCATCTTGGAATTGTGAGGATTGCTCACAAATATAATGCTCTTTTTCTTTTTTACAACTCCCTCGCCAGTCTTGGCAGGCGCCTTCTTCTCCCCTGATGCCGCAGCCTTTGACGGCTCGCTCTTCTCTGTTGTCTTAGGTGCCTCTTCCGACTTGGCAGGCGCATTCATCGTCTTTCTGACATCCTCTACCTGTCCGTCTTCTAATACACTCATGTGGCTTTTTACCTCTATACCTTTATTTTTTAATAATGCAAGGATCTCTGCGCTCTTTACGCCGATCTCCTGTGCCAGTTCGTACACTTTCATTTTTGCCATTTTACTCCTCCTCACCCTCACTCTCAACAGACTGTTTCAGCTGCTTCCTGATCGATTTTGCGAAGTTTTCATCTGTAATTGCAAGAGATGAACGCATAGCCTTACCGATCGCATGCCCAAGCTCCTCTTTTGTTCCAAAAAAATATCTTGGTACTTCGTAAAACTCACACATATTGGAAAACATCTTCTTGGTATTGTCCGACGCATCCTCTGACACAATGACGAGCCATGCATTTCCGCCCTTAACACTCTTGTCAGTTGCAAATTCTCCGCTTACTACCTTGCCTGCCTTCATCGCAAGTCCAAGCATAGAATATACCTTATTCACATTACTCAAATAACTCGATCTCCTTTGTCAGACTGTCATATATTTCATCAGGTACCGGCATCTTGAACGCCCGGTCAAGCCCTCTTGACTTTCTCGCACGCTCCATGCACTCCGGATCCGGGCATATGTAAGCCCCCCTGCCATTCTTTCTGCCTGTCGTATCCAGAATGATGCCCTGATCCTCTGTCCGCAGAACCCGGAGCAGCTCTTTCTTGCTCTTCATCTCACCACAGCCGATACACTGTCTCAACGGAATCTTCTTTGCCATTTACGCTTCTGTCTCCTCCTCATATGGAGCATCCTCTGCCTCTGATCCAGAGACATCATACTCATTTTCTACGGATTCCTCCTCCGCATACCCGGCATCTGCAGATTCATCATATTCGGAGTCGTCATACTCTCCCTCCTCGTACTCAGAATCTTCGTATTCGCCCTCCTCATACTCTTCCTCGTAGTAGACGTCCCCGTCCTCGTCATACATGTAATCCTCATATCGGAATCCTTCCGCATCTTTTGCCTGCGTCTCTGACTTGATGTCGATCTTATATCCTGTCAGTCTTGCCGCAAGCCGTGCATTCTGTCCCTCCTTACCGATAGCGAGCGAGAGCTGGTAATCCGGCACCACGACCTTTGCCGTCTTTTCATCCGGATCTGCAAACACAGCTACGATCTTTGCCGGAGAGAGCGCATTCTGTATAAAATTCCCGGGGTTTTCATCCCAGTTAACGATATCGATCTTCTCGCCGCGAAGCTCCTCGACGATCGCATTCACCCTGGCACCGTTCATGCCGACACACGCTCCCACCGCATCGACATTGGGGTTGTTCGTTCTGACCGCAAGCTTGGTCCGGCTGCCCGCCTCCCTGGCAATGCTCATGATCTCAACCGTACCGTCCTTGATCTCTGTCACCTCGGCCTCAAAAAGCCTCTTGACAAGCTCCGGATGCGTTCTGCTGACAAGGATCCTGGGTCCTTTTGGCGTGTTCTTGACCTCCAGAATATATACCTTGATGCGCTCTGTGGGCTTAAATTCCTCACCCTTGACCTGCTCTGCCTCGTTGAGCACCGCATCGGCTTTCCCGAGGTTGATGCTGATATTTCTGCCGATATAACGCTGTACGATACCCGTAACTACATCTTTCTCCTTTTCGAAGAACTGATTATATACGACACTCCGCTCCTCCTCGCGTATCTTCTGCAGGATCACATTCTTGGCATTCTGTGTCGCAATACGCCCGAATTCCTTTGATTTGATCTCTATGTTGATCGTATCTCCGATCACTGCATTTTTTGAGAGCTGGATCGCATCATCAATGCAGATCTGTGTGACATCATCCTCGACCTCATCGTAAGTCGCGACGATATCCTTTGTGGCATATACCATGAAATCACAGGTTTCCCTGTCGATCTGGACTGTGATATTATCTGCTTTTCCAAAATGATTCTTGCAGGCTGTAAGAAGGGAATTTTCAATTGCCTCAAAGAGCGTTTCCTTGCTGATCTCTTTCTCCTTCTCCAGAATATTAAGCGCTTCCATTAATTCCTTATTCATTTTTCCTTTACCCTCCTAAAACTAAAAATCCAGTGTCAATCTGATGACCGCTATATCAGATCTGGCAAAGACCATATCCTTTGTCTCTGAATCATTTTCTGTTTCTATTGTAACAGTATCCTTGTCAAATGATCTGAGGATACCGATAAACTCCTTCTGCCGCTCGATCGGTTTATAAGTTTTGACCTCCACTTCCTCACCGAGGCTCTTTTCCAGATGTCTGTCCTTCCTCAATGCCCTTCCAAGTCCCGGGCTGGATACCTCTAATATATAGGAATCCGATATAAAATCTTCCTCGTCCAGCTTTTCTGAAAAAGCACGGCTGACATTCTCGCAGTCGGCAATGTTTACCCCCTCCGGTTTGTCGATATAGGCTCTCAGATACCAGTCGCTTCCTTCTTTCACATATTCAACATCATAGATCTCACAGCCGTTCGCAGCTGCGATCGGCACGAGCAGCGCTTCCGCGCGCTCTTCATACGAATCCTTTTTCGCCATTTGTTCACCTCGCTGCATATAGAAAGAGTGGACTCGCAAGTCCACTCTTTATCATCTAGCATCATTTAACTTATATTTATTCTAACACTTCACTTTACAAAATGCAATAACTTTTTAGAATATTTTTTCTAATACTCCATCCAGCCAGAAAGTGCAGTTACCGAACGAATGAAGTACTATTGATTCATAGGAAGTTTATATACCTTCTGATCCTGACCGTCGAGTTTGGGCGTTGACCGGTCTTTCAGCGTCTCATACGGTCTCAGAACAGCGATACTCTTGTACGCAGGTCTGATGATCTTATCGACATTGATCAGCTCCTCCATGCGGTGCGCACTCCAGCCGACGATACGTGCGATCGCAAAGATCGGCGTGAACAGCTCCATCGGAATGTCGAGCATACTGTACACAAATCCGCTGTAAAAATCGACATTGGCGCTTACACCCTTGTAGATCCTGCACTTCTCGGCGATCACTTCCGGCGCCAGCCGCTCGATCATAGAATAGAGTTCGAAATCCTTGTGATGCTTCTTCTCATTGGCAAGCTTCTCCACAAAGGACTTGAAAACCTTTGCCCTTGGATCCGAGATCGAGTATACAGCATGTCCCATACCATAGATCAGACCACTCCGGTCAAATGCCTCCTTATTCAGCAGACGGTACAGATACTGGCGCACCTGGTCCTCGTCTGTCGTGTCGTCCACATTTCTGCGCAGATCCTCCATCATCTGTACGACCTTGATGTTGGCGCCGCCATGTTTCGGACCTTTCAGCGATGACAGTGCCGCCGCGATGACAGAATAAGTATCCGACCCCGCACTGGTGACAACCCTGGTCGTGAATGTAGAGTTGTTTCCACCGCCGTGTTCCATGTGCAGCACGAGCGCCGCATCAAGCACCTTAGCCTCCGTCGGCGTGTAGGACATATCCGGCCTCAACATCCTGAGCAGGTTCTCCGCCGTGGAAAGCCTCGGATCCGGTCTGTGTATGTACAGGCTCTCATCACATTCATAGTGATTGTATGCATGGTATCCATACACAGAAAGCATCGGAAACACGCTGATCAGCATCAGACTCTGTCGAAGCACATTATCCAGCGACATATCTGTCACACTGTCATCATACGATGCGAGTGTCAGCACACTCTTCGTCAGCGAATTCATGATATCATGACTCGGCGCTTTCATGATGACATCCCTCACGAAATTCGTGGGAAGTGTCATGCTGTATCCCAATGTCTTCTTGAATTCCATCAGCTGATTTGTATTTGGAAGACTTCCGAACAACAACAGATATGCACATTCATCAAAGCCGAACCGTTCCTCGCTCTGAAAACCTCTTACCAGATCATAAATATTGTAACCCCTGTAATAAAGCTGTCCATCACACGGAACACTCTTTCCGTCTATCTCTTCTGACGATTTGATCAGCGAAATATTGGTCAGTCCGGAAAGCACTCCCTTTCCATTCTTGTCACGCAAACCTCTCTTTACACCATATTCATCAAACAAATCCGGATCGATGGCGTTGTTGTCCACGCACACTTTTGAATATTTATGCGTAAACTCCTTTATACTCTCGTCACTCTTTAATCCCATCTACAACACCCTTTCTTATTAAATTTACCTGCCTCTTAATAACGTATCAACTATTATTATACTGTAAATCGAACCACATAACAAGCGCATAATCGTTAAAAAAATGTGAATTATTGTATGGCGTCGTCTATCAAAGCAGAGAAAAGCATGTGCCAGTGTGTCATACTCCCTCTTCACAAATCAAAAAACACTGCAATACCAGAATCTGGTATCCACAGCGTTTTCAATGGGTTGGGCTGTTTTAAACAGTCAACAGCTCGTAGGGGAATCGAACCCCTGTTTTCGCCGTGAGAGGGCGACGTCTTAACCGCTTGACCAACGAGCCATAATCTATGTATCCACAAAATATAAAATTGTGAAACAGCTCGTAGGGGAATCGAACCCCTGTTTTCGCCGTGAGAGGGCGACGTCTTAACCGCTTGACCAACGAGCCACAACTGTTATATACTTCTGTCTGCTTGCCGTATCACCGACAGCTATTAAAGTATACAACAGTTTCTCTAAAAAAGCAAGTACTTTTTTCAATTTTTTTCAATTTTTTTCGTATACACACAAAACGGAGCCGCCGCCTGTTCAGATAACATAGTCCATACAGACTCTCGACTTTGTGTATGGCCGCACTCTGCCGTCTGCCACAGCCACATGCTCCGGATGCACTGCGTAACCTCTCAGCGCCTCCTCACTCTCAAATGAGGAATCGAGCATCACATCCGCATTGGAGGATGCCAGCGGATCGGTCTCCACTTTGATCCCAATAAGCCCGGGAATCTTCCCCTCAAGCGCCTCGAGTCCTGTCTTGATCCCGGCCTTCACTTCTGCCTTTTCACTGTCAGACAGCTCATCTTTTAACTGCCACAGTATCACATGTTTTACCATCGTCCCACTCTCCTTTTCTTAACTTTCATCTATATTTTGCGTCATCCGATGCGGCTGATATATTCAAAGTACGCGAAAAGTGTGCTCATCCGTCCTGAGCGGTATCTCGCTTGTCTCTATGGCGTCGATCACAATGTAGTCGCTTTGGTTGATCATCACCAGCATCCGGTTGATCGCCTCCTCTGTTCCCTGTGCCTCAACCTCGACGGAACCGTCATACTCATTCTTCGCCCATCCTGTGATCCCCATGCCGTTTGCCGCATACTTTGCCCGATAGCGGAATCCTACGCCCTGCACCCTGCCTGTAAAGTGAAAATGTTTTCTGACCATCTTGCCCCTTTCCTGTTATCTATGTCCGCGGCGGCCCAGCTGCCAGAACGCGACTGCGCTCGCAGCCGCCACATTCAGCGAGTCAACACCGTGTGACATCGGTATCCGAACCGTGTACTCACAGTCTGAGATCGTGTCCGGTGCAAGCCCGTCCCCCTCTGTGCCGAGCACGACTGCGAGCTTTTCCTCCCGCATGAGCTGCGGATCGTCTACATTCAGCGAATCTTCTTTCAACGCCATCGCCACCGTCGTAAAGCCCATACCGCGCAGCGCCCTGATCCCATTGTCCTCATCCAGAAATGCCCATGGTATCTGAAAGACGGTTCCCATGCTGACTCTGATCGAACGACGGTACAGAGGATCGCTGCCCGCCGGCGTCAGCAGGATCCCGTCCATGCCGAGCGCTGCTGCCGATCGGAATATGGCGCCGACATTGGTGGGATTCATCACATTTTCAAGAACCGCGATCCGCCGCGCCCCTGCACACACTTCCGAGACGGTTCTCGGCGCAGGACGCCGCATCGCACACAGCATACCGCGCGTCAGTTTAAAACCTGTCAGCTGTGTCAGCACATCAGATGCGGCAGTATAGACAGGAATACTGCCGCATCGCCTGATGATCTCCCTCCCCTGCCCCTCAGCATGCTTTTTCTCCATCAGGATCGACACCGGAACACAGCCGGCGTCAAGCGCCCTCTCGATCACCTTCGGGCTCTCTGCTATGAACATGCCATTTTGCGGCTCATGGCGGTTTAAAAGCTGCCCCTCCGTAAGTCTCGCATATACGTCAAGCTGAGGCGCATTAAAATCTGTTACCTCTATCATATTGATCATATTGCTCATATCGCTGTCACATCCATCACACCTGACTATGACCCCCACGCCTTTCTACAGATCCCACGCACAACGATCATCCTCCAAAATCATACATTTTCGCAGTCTCCTGATCCCGATACTCATGCTTCTCGTAGTAGCCGATCAGTTTTCCATCATCATCGCGCAGCGCGACCATGTACACATCTTTGTTCTCTTTTTCATTGCGGGACGTATAGATCATATTGTTTTCCCTGCTCTCCGAAAACCATGCGAGCACCTTTCTGATCCCGTCGACAGACTGCGGGGAATGACAGTCGAGCAGGTTTTTCCCCACAAGCGCCTGTCCGCCCCGTCTGGCATACCGGGCCGCCGCTGCCGGATTCATATACAGGATCTCATGTTCCAGATCGCAGATGACGACCGCGCACCTGTCCTGGTCGACCACACTTTTAAAATACTTTGACAGTTCTATTTTGTTATCCTCTCTTTTCATGACAGATCACCGAAACTCCTTTTCGTATTTTTTGAAAAATTCGTAATATGCGCGCACATTGCCAAGTTCAGTCCATCGCTTCACATCCACCACTTCCTCGTCCAGGTCATAGATCCTGGCCCCTCTCATGGAGAGCAGAAACGGCGAGTGTGTGGCGATCACGAACTGACAGTGGAAAAAACGGACAGAATCCTCCAGAAAACGCAGCAGCTCCTGCTGTTTTTCCGGCGACAGGCTGTTCTCCGGCTCATCGAGCAGATACAGTCCGTTTTCCTTGATCTTGTCTGCGAAATACAGGAACGCGCTCTCCCCGTTGGAATGCTCCCGCACATTGTCCTGCAGATGATTCCGCACATATTTTGATTTCGTGCTGCGGCGCGCGGAATTCACCTTTTTGAGCCGTTCATAATCCTCCATGGAATGCATCTGGAAACGGGTGTTTTTTGCCTCCTGATATTCCTCAAACAGTTCCTCGCGCTTTCGGTCGATCCCCTCGTTGATGCTCCGCAGATCCAGCATGAAATCAAACACGTCATCGCTTGTGATGATCCTGCTGTGCTTTGGTATCTCTCCGACCGCTTCATAGGAGCACATCGCCGTATAATCGCCAAAGAAATTCGAGCGGTTATACAGTGTATCGCGCCCAAGCCCAAGCTTTTCCGCGATCACATTCAGCGCGGTCGTCTTTCCTGAACCGTTCCCGCCATACAGGATCGTCGCCTCCTCGAAATCAAGCATTCTCAACTGGTGTCCTGACAATACCAGAAAAGGATATACCGTATCATAACAGGTATACTTCTGCCCCATTGTAAAATCGTATTCTCTCTCCCTGCCAGGAAATTCAAAATGAGATAGATAGATCATATCAAAACACCGGTCTTTCCCACTGATACTGCGTCATGTCCACGCAGTCCCCCGTAAACGCCACGCCCTCTGCCTTCAATAGTTCCACCTGACGGTTGCCGCCTCCGAAGGCAAACGCGTCGGATACCCTGCCCTCCCTGTTGACAACTCTGTAACACGGAATATGGTCGGGATCCGGATTGGCATGCAGTGCATAACCGACCACCCGCGCCCACCGCTTGTTTCCAGCGAGCGCGGCGACCTGCCCATAGGTCGCCACCTGCCCATAAGGGATCTGCTTCACGACCTCATATATTTTCTCAAATGCAGACTGCTCCATGCAAATCCCTCCAATTTTCTTTCTGTCAGACGACCGCCTCCACGATCGTCTTTTCCCCGAACACGAGCGTCTTGATG
>ERZ778517.1520-NODE-1520-length-16888-cov-5.523198_pt1 | contig 16888 bp, 29 predicted proteins | sample MGYA00510341_ERZ778517 | MGnify/ENA primary metagenome ERZ778517 (study PRJEB29527, sample SAMN07138964) | mouse gut metagenome | material: feces | host: mouse | place: China:Nanjing | collected 2016-01-25 ... | reverse complement strand
AGCTCTCGAGATTTTAAGCCAAGATATTAGCTCGTTTATTCTTTCTCTAAATGTCATTAAATCAGCATATTACTATTTGTTAACTCTCTTTAACATTTCAATCGCAAAGATATTCTAAGAATTATTTTGTCATGTCGCAAATATATTCTAACTTTGCATCGTGTTCAAGGAGATAGCGCAAAGTTAGCGATTTTTGCCGAGGCACACAATAGCAAAAAACACTTAAATAGACAGTAACGATGATTAAAAACTACACAGTAACAGAGATTAACCGCAACTTCCTTATAAAAGTCTACGGCGTAGACCAGGAAGGCAATAAGGTTAACAAGCTCGTCGGAGTTAGCGGCCTTCTGAAGCTGATAGGCCTGGAGCTGGCCGGCAAATTCATAGCTAAGGCCTTCGCCCGGATGCTTGATAAATTCACTTGCAAGCTGCGCCGCGGCCTTCAAATTACCTTCTACGCTCACTAATTAACACCCCTACGACGATGAAACAGACAAAGCAAATAACGGCCTCCTTCCTTCAGAGCAAACGCCACAGCACACCGGCCGCCGGCGATACAGTCCTCTACGAGCTTACGATCTATAACGGCGACTTTTCCAAAGTCCGGATATTTACCACCCTAAAGGCTGCCCTGGAAGAATGGGGCGAGCTTCAGACCAGCGGCGAAGCCTTCAGCGACGCAGCCCTCTGCGAGTTAATTCTGGACGGCGCCGAATTTGTTAACAACAGCTTCTCACTGATTTAATACCTACCGACATGGGAACGATCTACAAAAAAGTAAAAGCCCGCGCCAACTTCGCCGCCTTCTGTGTAGCGCTTAACGAACCCTTCTATTTTCTTAACGGCGCCGTCTACCTTCTTCAGTGGAAGGACGCCGAGGCCGCCAGAGCCTTCTGCGCCGACAACGAAGTAAGACCCCGCGACCTGGCAAAGATGGAATTTTCAGAAGTCGAGCTAAACAATTACGACGGCCACTGGCTGGAGGAAGACCCCCGCGCCAAATTTCGCCGCGAGTTAGACGAGCTCGGAAGCGAAGCAGACCTCGAACCCTTCGAGATTGACAAAAGCCCCTTAGAGATTGAAGCCCTGGAGGCATACCGGAGAGACCTAAACGAATACGGCCGCCTGGATATGAGCCGCGAAGCCTACATAGCAAATTATATCGAAACCCACAAAAACAAGTAACCATGACAACAGCAGCCACCCAGACCCGCCCCGCCTTCGACTACGTAGAAGGCCAGATTAACGCCGAATATAACCGCCACGCCCACTGGGTAGATCACTACCTCGAGATGGAAAGCATGGCCACCACAGAAAAGGGCAAGAGCAAATGGCGCCACCAACGCCGCCTCGCCCAGAAGTTGAAGGACGACACCCTGGCGATCCTTTACAGCTACCAGGAAGGCCGGAGCCTTCGACGCCTGGCTGAAAAGGTGCACGACGCCCAGGAGGAACGCCGCAGCCTTATAGACTGGCTCGCCGGCCGTCCCCAGGAGGATCCCGACCACCAGCGTAGAGCTCAAAGCGAGATAAACTACTTTACCGAGTTTTTGACCGACATCCTCCACCACCTAAAGAACAACAACCCGGGCACGCTGCTGGCTTCCGAAGCCGCCTACGTCCTGGCCACTATAAAAACTGCATAAACCCAATAGGAGGCAACGGAGCGGGCAGCACCCGCGCAAGCCCTTAAACCGGTGATGGGAGGGAACAACACCTCCACCCCTTCAGCGTAGGCGCCGAGAGCGCCAGAGACACCCGAAGCGCCTACGCCTTTCTTTGATAACGACAAAACTATATAACGATGACCCAGACTAAAAAATTTACCGGAGTGCTCCCCACCGCCACCGAGATAGTAGCAACAGACACGATGCCCGCCCCGGCATTGTCTACGAGCCTCGAATATAAAGGCTTTAACCGCGGGCTTAACCAGGTGCTCCACGTCGATTATAGCAACGTAATAGGCGAGCTTCGAGAAGCCCTCGGGATAACCAGCCGCAGCGGCCTCAGCGCCTACCGTAACGGCCAGGTAAGACTGAGAGCAGACCAGGCCGCCCGAGTGCAGCAAGTTTTTAATAGTCGCGGAATAACGGAGATATGGGACGCATAAACCTCCGCGCCGTACTAACCAGACGAGAGCAACAGATCGCTGAACTTTTAGCCTGGGGAGCCGCTAAAAAGGAAGTCGCCGACCTTCTTAAAATATCGCCCCGGACAGTCGAGAACACCGCCCGCCATATTTACGAGAAGATAGGCATCCAGAAGGCCACGGAACTATGCGTTTACTGGTTTTGTGCCAAGTGTGGAGTAGCCCCAAGCAAAGACCCGCTAAAGCGCGCTTTTATAGCCCTTATTCTTCTCTTTGCCTTCCTTCCTTACGACTTCATAGCGGCCACCCACGGAGACCTCCAGACGACCCAACCGCCCAGGACTACCCGAGTAGTCAGTCGAACCGTAAGAGGCCGCCGCGTAGAAAACAATTTATTTAACACTTCAGATTTTTAACCATGCCCACCAAAATAAACGACGCCACCCGGATAGTAGACCTGACCGTAGGCCAGCTCGAAGACCTAACCCGCGCCTGGGTACGTAGCGAAGTCGCCGCAGCCAAAGCCGGCGAAGACCACCAGGACAAGCGCCACGTTTACGGCCTTAAAGGGCTCGCCAAGCTATTAGGCTGCAGCGTAACCCGCGCCTGCCAAATAAATACTTCCGGAGTGATAGACGCAGCGCTAACCCGCCTCGGCAACCTTCTGATCTTCGACGCCGACATGGTTTTAGAGCTTCTCCAGAGATACAACGACGGCCGCCCGGCCAAGTCATAAACCCCTCAAAAATTCAGCTATATGAAACAGTTAATTATTAACCGCCTCGCCCTTCGGAACTTCAAAGGGATAGCCCAGGCCGAAGCCACCTTTAGCCCCGGCACGACGACAATAAGCGGACATAACGGCGTAGGTAAATCGACCTTCTGCGACGCCTTCTCCTGGCTATTCAGAGGCAAGAACGCCGCCGGCGATGAAGTTTTCGGCATTAAGACCGTAGACGCCGCCAACAACTTTATCCCCCACCTCGACCACACCGTAGAAGGCGACTTTACCCTGGTAGACACCGAGACCGGCGAGACCGAGCCGATCAGCGCAAAGCGCTCCTATTGCGAGGAATGGAAGACCGACGACGGCGAGACGGCCGAAAAGCTCGCCGGCCACCATACCGACTACTTCTGGAATAACATCCCGGTTAAAAAATCGGAGTACGACGCCAAAGTAGCCGCGCTGATACCGGCCGCGATCTTCAGCACAATAACCGACGTCTACGCCTTCCTAACACAGCACTGGGAGCTCCAGCGCGACCAGCTAACCCAGCTAACCGGCGAAGTCAACCCCGCCGAGATAGCGGCCAAAGAACCCGCCTACGCCGCCCTTCTTCAGAAGATGCGCGACGCCACCCTCGACCAGTACAAGGCCATGCTGGGCGCCCAGGTTAAACGCATACAAGACCGCCTGGACGTGATCCCCAAGCTCAAGGACGAAGCCCAGCGCGCCACCCCCATAACCCCGGACTACGCCGCCCTGGAGGCCAGGAAGGCCGAGCTCGAAAAGACGATAGCTGACATCGACGCCGCGGCCAGCAACGTAGCCGAGCGCCGCCGCCTTCAATACCAGAAGGCCGCCGAGATCCAGCAGTTAATTAACGCCCAGGAGAAGCTCCAGCAGGAAGCAATCCACGCCGCCGACATGGCCAGGAGTGAGGCCAACCACGCCGCCCAGAAGCAACACAACGAAGCGACCGCCAGGATCCGCGAAATAGAAGGCAGCATAGCCCAGCACGACCGAGGCGCCCAGGCTTTATCAATACTTCTCAACGATAGCAAAAGCGCCGCCTCCAGCGCCATAGCCTTAGACCAGGAGCTGGCCGACTTCCGGAAGCGCTACGAAGCCTTCTACGAACAGACCTACACCCCCGGCTCGTTAATTTGCCCGCGATACGGCCACAAGTGCTCAGATCCAACGGCCTGCACTAAGGGCGAAACCGAATTTAACGAAGCCCAAGTAGCAACCTTAAACCGCTGGCGAGAAGAAGGCAAAGCAAAGGCGGCCGAGGTTGAGAGGCTTAAAGCACAATCTGACCAGCTTTATAAAAACTACGAAGAAAAGACGGCACAATATAACGCCGAGGCCGCGCGCCTTCAGCAAGAGCTGACCGACGCCCGCGCCTTCCTGGCTTCGCTTCCACCGGTAAACCTTCTCCCCGAGATAAACCCCGCCGACCTTCCGGCATGGCAGGCAGCAGCTCAGAAAATAGCCGAGCTTCGCCAGCAATACCAGGCCGCTCTGGCAGAGCCGGGAGATAACGCCCCGACGACCGCCCCGGACGCCAAGCGCCAGGCACAGATGGAGCTCGACGAAGTGAAGCGCAAGTTAGGCCTCCGGCTTATCATAGAGCAGCAGGAGCGCCGCCAGAGAGAGCTCGACGACGAGGCCGCTCAGTTAGCCCAGGAGAAGGCCAGCGTAAAGAAGGAGCTGGCCACGGCCGACGCCTTCAGCATAGCAATAACCAACGCCGTAGAGGAACGAGTTAACGCCAACTTCCAGCTCGTCAAGTTTAAGATGTTCAAGACCCTCGTAGACGGCAAGAAGAAGCCCGACTGCATCCCCACCGTTAACGGCGTCAGCTACAAGGACGTCAACACGGCCGGCAAGATTAACGCAGGCCTGGACGTGATCCGGACGTTAACCCGCTTCCACCAATTCATGGCGCCTATTTTCGTAGATAATTGCGAAAGTGTAGCCGACCTCATAGAGATACCAGGCGCCCAGGTTATACGCCTTCAGTACGTCAAGAACTCACCCCTAACAATAACCCCCGAACAATGATTTACACAGTCTACATTACCGAAACACTCTGCCGAACAGAGCAGATCGAGGCCAACAGCAAGCAGGAGGCCATCGACAAAGCCCGCGAAGCCTACAAGAAGGAAGAAATAGTATTAGACTATTCCGACTTCATCGACGTAGAATTTAAGGCCGTCGCAGACGAGAACGACACAGACGAAGACGACGACCACGACGGCGGAGTATTCATTTAACCAGGGAGCGCCGGAGAGCCGGCACCCTTCGCCGTGAGGCGAGAACCCCTCTATTTAAGTGTAAGGCCGTGCGAGTTGCAAGCCGCCGGCCATTAGCCCGAGTAGCTCAGCAGTAGAGCGCGCCGGAAGTCGTAAGAGCGACCAACGCGGCGGGGGCGCAGGTGCGAATCCTGCCTCGGGCACCAAGATTTAATTAACCGATTTATTAACCCTTCTAAACCCACAGCTATATGGAACAGAAGACCAACAACCCCGGCCAGCAGGCCGCGCCCGAGCAGGGCACCCAGGAGCAGACGAAGGCGCCCAGCGCCTGGCTCCAGACAGTAGGCGACACATTTGTAACGATCGGCGACGAGCTCGACAAGACCAGCGACCAGACCCGCGGCATCGTCGTAATTGCCGTAGACGGCGGCTCTACCTTTGTCGGCACCGCCGGCGGGAGCCTTCCCCTGGCGATCGCAGTTAAAACCGTGCTAACGTCGCCCCACTTCGGCCGACACGTCGCCGACGCCTGCCGAGTGATGGCCGCAGAGGCAGCCGACGCAATGGCAAAAGACGCCGCCGGTAAAGGCACGATAGTAATCCACGTTAAGCAGGAACCGGACGGCGACGCCGACGAAGGCCAGGAGGCAAAGACCGATGGAGACTGACACCACCCCCGGCTGGATATACGACCTCGAAGAAGCCGTAGAAGAAGCCCTCGAATTTTCCGGCATAGACCAGGCCGAAGGCAGCGCCGTAGTATTTATGGCCGTGCAGCGCCTACCGGGAGGCCTTAAAGTCGTCAGCCACATAATACGAGGCGACGACCTACCCCTGGCCGAAGCAATAGGCACGCTGGTATATAACCGGGAGCTTCCGGAAGTCATAAGCAAGGCAGCCCGCAAGGCGCTGGCCATGCGATGCAAGGAAGACAAGGCCAGGATCCTACGAGCCGCCCGAGGAACCCAGAGACCCAAAACCCACAAACATAAACCTAAAAACAAAAATCGCAAATGAGCACAACACCCCAAAACCCCACCACGCTGCCGGCAACGATCGAAAACGCCCGCAAGCAATTCGAGCTGGCCTGCAAGAGTGCAGAAGGGCTCCAGACCCTTAACAACTTCGGCGCCGCCTTCCAGGCCGTAAACGTCGTTAGCCTTCTTCGCCAGGCATTGACCGACGAAGTTATGGACGCCGTATTTATGCCCCTTCAGAACACTAAAATCGGCTTCCTCACCGACCACACCGGCAAGCAACGCGGCAACCGTCCCGCCCTTCAGCCCTACGGCCGCGAGATTGTACGCGACGCAATAATCGACGCCGTTACCGTCGGCCTCATGCCCACCGGCAACCAGTTTAACATCATAGCAGAAAGGATGTACCCGACGAAAGAGGGCTACACCGCGCTGCTCCGTCGCCTGGGCGTGAAATACTTCATCGAAACCGGCTACGACAAAGGCCAGGCCGAAGGCTTCGCCGAGATCCCCTGCCGCATTACGTACAGCTACGGCGGCGAGAAAAACAGCTTTAGCATCACGGCCACCGTGAAGAAAGACAGTTACAGCAGCCCCGACCAGATCCGCGGAAAAGCCGAGCGCCGCGCCAAAAAAGCGCTTTACGAGTATATAACCGGCTGCGACTTCGGCGACGCCGACGAGGATAGCGCCGCTCCCATAGACGTAGTAGCCGAGGAAGTCAGCAGCAATGCCAACCAGGGCGCAACGATCGGCCGCAAGCCCCAGCCCCAGGCAGCCGCCCAGGAGCAGCCGCAAGCACCGACCCCGGAGCCGGCACAGCCCCAGGCAGCCCGCCCGGCTAAACCTAAAATGGACTTTTAACACCGACCGGCCAGGATGGAATTAAAAGTTATAGCATCCTCATCAGAAGGGAACGCCTACGTAATTCAGAACGAAGGCGAAGCCCTTCTGATTGAAGCCGGCGCCCACTTCGACCAGACGCTGGAAGCCCTGGGGCATAACGTAGCCAAAGTTAACGGCTGCCTTATTACCCACGAACACGGCGACCACGCCGCCCACGTTAACGAGGTGCTAAGCTACGGCCTTCCAGTCTACGCAAGTAGAGGAACCATCCGCGAGATAGAACCGAAGCTCCGAAGCGCCTACAAGCCCCGGCTCATAGACTTCGACAGCGACGGCAACTATTACCCCCTTCAGTTAGGCCGCTTCGAGGTTTACCCCTTCGCTACCAAGCACGACGCCGCCGAGCCTTTAGGCTTCTACATCTGGCACCCGGAGACCGGCGGGATCCTATTTGCTACCGATACTTACTACATACGGCCGACCTTCGACGGCCTACGCCAAGTAATTATCGAATGTAACTACGCCGACGACCTATTAGCCGCCAACGTCGAAAAGAACGTCAGAGGGCTGACCTGGAAGCTCGCCCAGCGAATACGCGCCAGCCACCTAAGCCTGGAGACGTGCCTGGGAGCATTAAAGGCCAACGATCTAAGCAAAGTTAATAACGTCGTGCTTATACACGTCAGCGCCAGCAACGGCGACCCCGCGCGCTTCAAGCGAGAGGTAGAGAAGGCCACCGGCCTGCCGACCTTCATAGCCCGCCCCGGCCTTCAGTTAAATATCAATATTAACCCCTTCTAACAATGGCACAACAACCCACAGACCCCACGAAGACGCGCAAGGACGCGCAGCTCTTCACGGTAACGGATCCGGCCGAGGCCATAGGCTTCTATTTAGCCGAAGACCTAACCAAGACCTGGATAGAAGATTTTACCGACGGAGACACCGGCGAAGTAGTGAGTATTAACCGCTGCGACATTATAAAGCGCCGCGGGGAGCTTATAACCCCGGACATCGCCAGCTCGCTAATTTTCTACATACAGACCGGGGACGTTACCGAGATAAAGATCAGCGACCAGCGCCGCCAGGCTTCCGAGTACAACACCAGCAAGCTGAAGCCCTACAAGGTAACGGCGTCGATCAACGGCAAGCGCCACCAGTTTATCCTCGAAGCCCAGACCGTAGAGCTCGCCCTGGAAGTAGCCCGCGACTGGATAGAACTAAACTATAACGGCGACTTCACGATAATAGGAGCTTCCGCCCTTCTTAACGTCGTGCTCCTTAACAGCACCCTGGAGCGCTTTAACGACGAGACCGGCGAGAGTGAAGAAATCAGCGGATCCGGCGAGAGCGACGGCGAGACCACCCGCTACTATAAGGCCGACGCCGAAGTAAAAATTACCTACTTCGGAGAAGACGAACCCCGGGACGTTAATTTTACCTTCATCGTCAAGACCCTGGACGTAGACACGGCGAAGGCAGCGGCCACCGCCTGGATCGCGGCCAGAATGAAGGACAGCAGCGACCCCGACCACGAGATCAGCAGCGTAAAGACCACGTTAACCAGCGCTACGCCCTTCAGTTGCACCGCGCTAATTAACCGCGCCTTCTGCGAAGCATACCGAGTATTAACCGACTAAACACCCCAATAACAATGACAAAAGACGAATTAGTAAGCGCCGTTATTAGCAGCCTTCAGAACACCCCCTGCTGCAACTTCGGCAAGGAAGACGTTAAGACCGTCATCGAGCACACCCTGGGCAACATTAAGGACGCCGTTTATTTAGGCCAGGAAGTAACCCTCCGCGGCTTCGGCACCTTCAAGGCCAAGCAGCGCAAGGCCAAGACCGCCCGCAACATCAGCGCCGGCACGACCATACAGATCCCCGCGCGCAAAGTCGTAACCTTCAAACCTTCCAAAGACTTCAACACCAACCAGGACAAATGAAAAAGTACAGACTACAAGACAAGACCGCCCCGGCCGGCCGCAACATTATAGGCACCTACGACAGCCTCCAGGAGGCCGACGAAGCAGCCCGCGAGTATATCGACGCCCGCGAGAATTTAACGATCTTCGACATGGCCGTTATGTCGATAGAGGTAAACGACTCCTGCGAGACCGTCAAGACCTACGAGGACGCCTGCGAAGTGTTAGGCGTCGAGCCGATGGACGAGCAGGCAATGGCCGCCGCCGGCTTCCGTCCCGACGAGATAGCCCGCCGTAAGCTGGAGACCATAACGGCCGCCCTTAACGACGGCTGGAAGCCGGACTGGAACAATACCAGCCAGGCCAAATGGGTACCCTGGTTTTATATAGAGCCGAACCAGGAGGAAGGAGCTACGCCTGCCGGCCTCGCGTCTGCGACTACGTGTCGCGTCCCCACGTCTTCGTATGCGTACTTCGGCTCCCGGCTTTGCTTTAAGGACGCCCGCGTAGCACGCTACGCCGCGCAACAGTTTACAGAGCTTTACGCCCTTATTCTGGTAGAGAACTATTAAAAGCACGACACCCGACACCGGGGCGCCGGAGGAAACGACGGCGCCCCATTAAAGCCACCAGCCGATGACGCCGAAGCGCACCTATATAAACCTTATTAACGACTTTTGGGACAAATACGCCCAGGAGCCGATCAGCGCGCCCGCGTCAATGGTATATTTTTACCTTCTGAACCGGATCAACCGCAACCGCTGGCAACCGGTATTTATTAGTAACGTCGAGCTCGCCCAGGGTGCCAATATTGCACGCCGCGGGCTTCCTGGATATAAAGCAGAGATAGCCGCCGCCGGCCTTCTTCTTATAGAAGACCAGGGAGAAGGCCGGACAGCCGGCACCGTCTACGCCGTCCCGGAAGAAACTGCGCAAAAAGGAACAGTTAAACTGCGCAAAAACGCGCATATTAACCGCGCAAATTTGCGCAATTCAAACGAAGAAACTGCGCAAAAAGGAACAGTTAACTGCGCAAAAACGCGCATATTAGAGCCGATTACACCTTATAATGTATATAATAAGACATCTATAAGACCATCTACTACGACTGAAGACAACGCGCAAGCGCGTAACGTCGTCGTCGAAGTTGAAGCGGAAGAAGTTGAAATTTTAGAAGTAAAAAATAGCGACCAGATCAGCGGCGCCGCCGACCTTCTTCTGGAGAAAAAAAGAAGGGCAGCCGCCCAGGGCGCCGAAGTGCTTAAAGCCTTCTTCGACGATACAAACCGATATAGCCTCGAAGTCCTTTGCATGCAAAACCACGTTACCGACGACCAGCTCCGCGGCATAGCCGAAAGAATTGTAGCAGACTGGACGCAGGACGGCAAGACCCACGACGACTATAAAGGCAACTTCGACATCGGCGAAGCGGTTAAACACCTTCGCATGACGATCCCGAAGAAGGCCGCCGCCGAAGCCCGCGGCGAGGTCGCTCCGAAGACCAGGGCACAGAGCCGCCAGGATCTAATGGCCGGCGCCATTCAGAACCTCCGGAACGTGATAGCCAGGGACGGCCAGCCCCAGCAGGACGGCCAGCCCGATAACCCATTTTAACGACAGACCAGATGGAACATTTACCAAGCCGCCGCCAAGAAACGGCATTAACGACAACCAGCCAGCAGCCCTGGGCTATTGCCATACGCGAGAGCTACGGCAACCTTCCGGCCTTCGCTGAACGATTTGCCCCGAAGTCGCAGAAGTTTTGCGCCCGGAACATGGTAAAGGCCGTAGAGCAGAACCTGCCGACCTTCGGCCGCATAGTCGCCACCTACGGCGAAGAAGGTATAGCCGCCGTCGTCGCCACCCATATAACCGACGCGATCCTCCGCATGGGCGAAGACCGGGACGTAGACCCCTACGACGTCCAATTTATTGCCGAGGCCATAGCCGAAAGCGAGAGATTTAGGACGCTAAAATTTACTACCGTCCTGGGCTTCTTCCACCTTCTGAAGTGTGGCGAGTTTGACATCTACGGCAAAGTTACGCCGCGCAAGATATTAGAAGCCCTCCGCAAATACGCCATCGAAGCCCAGGCCAAAGAAAACCGGATCTATTACGAGATGGAGAAGGAGCGAGAGCGCCGGGAGGCCGAGGAACACGACCGCCTCGTAGCCAGCCAGCGCAACGGCTGGGAGGACTTCAAGAAGCGCAACAACTTAGACCCTAATTTAACGATCGCAGAATATTACCTCAACATGCAGAAGGAGGCCGTAGCCGCCCGCAAGCGCGCCGAGGAAGACGCGAAGCCCCCGATAGTTAGATTTTTGGAGGCCTGGCGCGAGTTTGGCAAAGTCCTCTCCTTTGTTGAAGAATACCTGAGAATTAAACGCAAGGCCAAATGACCCCGCACAAGCCCCAGAAACGCCCCAAATTTCGACGTTAGGCCGTGAGACGACCAATTTACCGCCGAACCCACGAGAACGCGCCCAGGTGCAAAATTTGAAGTATTAACTAATAAAACTATTACTAACCAATGGAACAGACTCCAGCCCCGACCCAAAAGCCGACGATTTACATCAGCGGCGGGATCAGCGGCCGACCACCGCAAGAGTATAACGCACACTTCGCCTCAGCGGCCACAAGGCTGGAGGCAGAAGGCTACGACGTAATTAACCCCCTATATAACGGCCTTCCGGAAGACGCAAGCTGGCACGCCCACATGCGCGCCGACATAAGGCTGCTAACCTATTGCCAGGAGATTTACATGCTCGCCGGCTGGGAGCGAAGCACCGGCGCCAGCGCCGAGCACGCCCTGGCCACCGCGTTAGGCATGACGATCCACTACGAGCAACCGCCGAAGCACCCCGAGCTGAAGCACGCTATAAACACCGCGATCGGCGTAACCTTCCGGGATATTTGCCGCCGCGGCCGAAAGCGCGCGATAGTCTACGCCCGCTTCATCTACTGCCACCACGCCGCCCTGGCCGGAGACACCGCGATAACGATAGCCCAGGAGCTCGGCCAGAAGCATAGTAATATTAGCTATTACCTTCGGCAGTACGATCCCGAATTTAAGTTTAACCGCGAATTTAGGAACGCGGCGCGCGCCGTCGCCGACCTTCTAAAACTTACAAAATGATAACCATCGTAATAAAGTCTCCAGAAGAAGCGGCCGCCCTTCGCGCCCTTCTGGCTCGGTTGATAGAAGCCCCGGCCATGCTCGACAAGCGGGAGGTAACACCGACCTACGAGGAAGTAATGGCAATGATCGAAGTATATAACCAGATAAGCGGCCAGATATGAACCACGAGCAATTTTTTAACAAAGTCGCCGAGATGCGCGAAGCCCAAAAGGCCTATTTTGCCACCCGCGACCCTTCCACCCTTCGCAAGAGCAAAGCGCTCGAGACGGAGATCGACAGAGAGATTAAACGAGTAAGAGAAATAAAAGCCGCCGAGAGGCTTAACGCTATAAGCCCTTCGCTTTTCGGCGACGATAACCCACCAAGACGATGACAACAAAGACATGCCAAATTTGCGGCCAGGAGAAGCCCGCCGAAGCCTTCTCGAAGTCCTACCCGAACCGCTGCCGGGAGTGTGTAGCCGAGGCCGCCAGAGATAAGCGCCAGGCGAAGGCCGGCGCCCCGCCGATAATTGACAATTCCCACCTCCTGCCTGACTTCCTAAGAGACGACATCGCGCCCCAGAGGAACGAATGGGAGGAACGCCACTACAAGCTGGCGCTGGCCTTATTCTTTAAGTTTTTGGCTTCCGACGGATCTAACGCCGGGATAGCCGCCAGCAGGGCAAAGGACGCCGCCGACAAGTTTATAACCATAATGCAAGACAACGACCAATGAAGAAGAAATTAGCCAACCTTCTACGCCGCTGGGCTTCCAAGCTAAGCCCGGAGATAATTCTGCCCCCGCCGGCAGTCATGGAGACGCGCCACGACGTCCAACGCTTCCAGGGTAAAACACATTACAGCCGCCGCGAGCTTGAAGCCTTAGAGCACGACCCAGACCTGGCAGTAGCCATCGACTTAGACAAGCGCCGGGAGCTCCTTAACGACTTAGCCCTGACCATGCACCAGGCCGGAGCGATTAAATTCCACACCGAGCCGGAGAGCTGCCCGGATAGCCACGACGTTTTAGTAGTTACGTGCTACGCAGTAATTAACCCTCCAACGCCGACAGTATGATAGACTACGACCAGCTTCCAGACTTCGCCGGCTACGACGGCCACGGCCAGGCTCCGGCTGTATTCTACGGCATAGCCTCACCCTGGGGCGATATTTGGAACGTAACCAAAATTATCGATATCCCGGAAGGCGTAAAGGCAGCCTTAAAAGAGACCGAGGCGCGAGCTATAAGATGCCTATTAAACGGCTGCCCCGATGGCCTGGCCAGCTATAACGATCCGCCAAGACCTTCCTGGCAAGGCTACCCAGGTTATTATTACCGGCCTTCAAATTTTCTTAAAGGTGAAACGATCGATTAACGACCACCGGCAGAAGATGGCCTATTTAACGGCCGCGTCGAAGTGCAAGAAGGGCGCTAACCGCGTCCACCTTCACGAGCTGGAGGCAGCCCTGCCCAAGTGCAAAGACAGTATATTTAGCTGGATGCAATGGCGCGACGCTAAAAACTTCTTCCACGCCGGAAACGACACCGATGGCGTATATTATTACCTTCGCCCCGAGTACGAAGACGCACCCCTGGGCGAAGTCTACAAAGCAATTCATAAATTTTTTAACCCCAACTACGATGGAGAATAACACCCCCCAGGCCACCACGGCCACCCTCGAAAAGACAGCCGGCACCGACGCCGAGCGCTACCCCTTAATCGTTAGCCCGGTTTACCGGCGCTGCGTCCAGGAAGTAATTAACCACGTCCGCATGGAGATAGACAGCCGCGGCGGCGCCCAAGCCTTAAAGAGCTCGCCGCTTATTCAGATCGACCGCGCCGGCAACCTTAACGCCGACTTCATGCTGCGCCACTTCGCCGGGATCTTCGACGGTAACAGCCCGCTGAGCTCCGGCCAGCGCCGAGCAGTCAAGGCCATATTAACCGACGCCGCTGGCAAGATGGCGCAAATGGCCGCCGTAGCCCAGGAGAAGGCCAGGCAGGAGCAGGAGGCCGCGGCAGAATGAGCAGACACGGAACCGGGCTCGTAGACCTTCACGACGACAAAGAGAGTAACGGCGGCTTCTTTTGTGTGCAGCTCGTTACCTTCCTAAGCACGGAAGCCGAGCCTGGAACCGAGCGCTACGGCGACCTCTGGGCGAACCGGTTTAACCAGGCGAAGGCCGGCGCGTGTGCATACCGGGACAAATGCCCGATCTACGCGAAGACCATCCAGAGCCACCCGCCGCGCCCCTTCCAGCCTTCATTATTTCCAGAATTTAATTAACGACCCATGAACCCTATAAAATTCCCAGAACATAACGCCACCTTCGGAGAGGGGCAACCGCAATACAAGCCCCTGCCGGTGCACATAACGCCCGAAGGCCAGGTTATATCATGCTGGCAGCTTTCAGAGGAAGACAAAGCCCGCATAGCCGAGACCGGCCAGATCTGGCTCAGTCAGCTAACATTTAACCGGCCGCTTCAGCCGGTATTTATGACTACCGACCGAAGCGACCTATTTACGACGCCGCCAGGCCAGGAAGGAGGCAGCGATGGCCGATAAATTGACCTTCGAGGAACTTCTGGCCAGAGCCAACGCCAGCCCCGGCCGCCGGGCACCGGCGCACCCGGAGGAAGATCTGCAGAAGGCCTGCTGCCAGTGGTACGACATACAATGGGGCGCGCGCCGGTTAAATGGCGTCCAGATCCGGCAACTTTTGCACCATAGCCCCAACGGAGGCAAGCGCAGCACCAGGGAGGCGGCGCGCTTCAAGGCGATGGGCACCCGCGCCGGCTTCCCAGACTTCTGGCTCGGCATACCGGTTAACGGCTGCCCCTACCTTTGCATCGAGCTAAAGACGTTAAAGAAGGGCTCCGACCAGAGCGACAACCAACGAGACTACCAGCGCCTCGTTACAGCAATGGGCGCCCGCTACGTCGTCGTCAGAACCCTCCAGGAGTTTATTAACGTCGTCAACAACTACCTGGCGCCCCTTAACTTATAGCGTCCAGACAAAAAATTACTCATAACTTTAGCGTAGAAACGTACTATCATAGTACATTTTTACGCTAATTTTGTGCCCGGTATATTGCCAACCATATAGCTGAAGCCTTCCGAGAGAAGCCCGGGAGCGGGGGACAGCTCCTGCTCCCATTTTTTTAACCAACAACAACCAAATGGCCAAGAAGAAAAAGCAGGAGGCCGGCGACGACCTCACCGACATAAAAGTAGACTTCGGGGACATAGTGATCCCGGAAGTTAATTTAGCGGCTTTAGGCTTCGAGCCAGACGAGGCCGGCGACCCTACGCCCGCAATGGAAACCCGCTATATGGCACCGAAGCCCCCGGTAAAGGGTATGCCGGTATTATACGACCGTGCCAAAGACCTCGCCCGCGACCTTCGAGTAGGTAACGGCGAGCGCTTTAACGTCATAGTCTCCGGTAACTTTGTTTTCGGCGACTTCCTACACGCCTATTTAACGCTGCACCATATACGCGCCGAGCGCATGACCATAACAACGCTAAGCCTCAGCGCCCGCAATATTGACAGCTTAAAGCGCCTTATGGAGCTCGGCTATATAGGCGACCTCGACATGGTATTAAGTATTTATTTCTACGGCCACGAGCGCTGGCAGCTAATACCGCACCTTTACAAGAGCCTCGACAAAGATAACCGCTTTCAGTTAGCCATCGCCGGGATCCATACTAAAATAATTTTCTTCGAGACCCACGAAGGCCAGAAGATAGTTATCCACGGCTCGGCCAACCTTCGCTCCTCCGTCAACGTCGAGCAATTCACGATCGAAGAGAACTCGGAGCTTTACGACTTCTACGCCGAATGCTTCAGCAAAGTAATGGAGCGTTACGCCACGATTAAAAAGCCCCTTCTGGCTAACGACCTCTGGAAGGTAATGACGACAAAACGATTTAATAACCCTTAACCCCGACCCACAATGTTAGCAGCAGCACGAACCCGCAAGAGCGCCCCCTGGATAGTCTACGCCGAGGGCGACGGCAACAGCGACAGCGGCGGCAACTTCCCGCCAATCCCCGACGAAGACCTCCCATTTTAACAACCAGGCGGCGCCGAAGTGATAACCGCGCCGACGTCGCCACAACACCCCCAGACCAATGGCAAACGAGACCGAGAAGAAGGCCGCCCTGGTGCAGTCCCAGGAAATACCGCTGAAGGATATCACGCCCAACAAGGGACAGATCCCCGGCGTACCCAAGAACCCGCGCACCATACGCGACGAGAAATTTAGACTACTTAAAAAGTCGATAGAGGAAGACCCGGAGATGTTAGGCCTCCGCGAAATTCTTTTATACCCATACCAGGGCAAGAATATTATCATCGGCGGAAATATGCGCTACCAGGCATTAAAAGACCTGGGCTATACTACGGCGATCGTTAAAATTTTGCCCGAGACCTTCACGGCCGACAAGCTCCGCGCCATAGTCATAAAAGATAACAGCGGCTTCGGAGAGTGGAACTGGGACGACTTAGCCAACGAATGGGAGGCCGCCCAGTTAGTAGACTGGGGGCTCGACGTCCCCGAGCTCGAAAAGATTAAGCCAGAGGACGAGGCCGAAGAAGACGACTATAACCCCAGCGACGACCTGGAGAAGCCGGCCAAGACCCGCGAAGGCGATATTTATGCCCTGGGGCGCCACCGTCTTATCTGCGGCGACAGCACAGATCCGCAAGTTATAGATATACTTTGCGGCTCGACAGTCGTAGACCTTTACCTGACCGACCCGCCCTATAACGTTGACTACGCCAGTAAGAACAAAGCCCTAAACGCCGCCGAGAAGGGCAACCGCATACAAAAGGAGATCGCAAACGACCGCATGGCCGACGGCCAATTTAGGGAGTTTTTGAACAAAGCCCTAAACGCCGCCGAGAAGGGCAACCGCATACAAAAGGAGATCGCA
>ERZ778517.1518-NODE-1518-length-16908-cov-6.577049_pt1 | contig 16908 bp, 13 predicted proteins | sample MGYA00510341_ERZ778517 | MGnify/ENA primary metagenome ERZ778517 (study PRJEB29527, sample SAMN07138964) | mouse gut metagenome | material: feces | host: mouse | place: China:Nanjing | collected 2016-01-25 ... | reverse complement strand
GGGAATCAGGGTTCTTGAGGAATTGTGGACGCTGATTAAAAAATCGCGCCAGTATATCAGTGAAGAACTGGAGAAGGATGATGTGGCGCTTGACGATACGGTTCTGTATGAGGAGCTTGGTGGTATCTGGAAGCTTTCCGAGCTGGAGGAGCTTGGGAAGAGCAAAAAAGATGCGAGCCTGATGCAGCTGGCATTCTGGGTCATATATGATGAGGCGCGCAAGGAGTATATTGACACAGGCTGCTGGGCAGATTTGGACACGGGGGAAGTCTTTATGAACTACAATTACCGTCCGTTGAAATCCCTAAAATATGTCAAACAGGAGGACAGTATTTTTGGCGTTGCAAAGGTGCCGAGTGCGGTGTTTTATCCCGGCGACGGAAATGTCAGGGTCAGGTGGGACGGCGCACAGATACGCGGGTATGAAAAAGGAGACTATAAAGCGGTATTTGAACATGCCATAGCCTCGGTGAAGCAGGAGGCAAAGGCAGTCAAGAATTATTTGAAAAATGCAATGACTCAGCCCATGATGATAAAACTGATAGCGTTTCATCAGATTGGGAAAACAGGGGAACATTATGTACTTGCAGATAAAAACGACGACACAGTCCTTCTGGGGAATATGCCGGGCATGGAGGATACAACAATACGTCTCTCCATGCTTCCTGACAGCACACTGCTTGAAAACCAGGTACTTTTGGGGGCATTTTACTATGACAGGGGCAGCCGCAGACTGAAAGTGCAGCCACTTAGTATTGTCACACATGATGCAGTAGTACGCTTACTATATTAGTTGTATTGGAGGGGTAAGATATGGATACAGAACCGATTTATGAGCTGCGTGACCGCCTGCGTGCGGCAGGCATTGCAGGAACAAACCTTTTGTCAGAGGATTTCAGGTTAAAACGTGCATTTGAGGCATTTAAGCCATTGGAGACAGCTTCGCCTGTCTTTGCCAAGATAGGACAGCTGGCGCAGCAGCTTCTGTCACCGGACTGCCAGAATCCGCAGGGAGCGCTGCTCGACACAATGACACTGGTGGATGCCGTTATCTGTACGCTTGGCGCAGTGGACGTACAGGGAGAAATAAAGCCGGCAGAAACAACGATGACCATACAGGATGCCGGCAGTATGATAGTCAATGCGCCTTATTCCACATTGAAGGAATTGCTGGAAGCGCTCACGACATCCGGAAGCGGGCATTACGGCTATGTATGTGATGCGCGTCAAAACCATCCTGAACTGTTCCGTGATTACCGTGTAAGGTACACACTGGTGCAGGCGCTGGGCGCATCCTATGCGGAGCTTGCAGACAATGTGGCAGACTGGCTCATAGAGGATAACGACAGGACGATTCTGCCGCTTTTGTATAAGGATTTTGACCCGGCTGGCAAAAAGGATATGGCGCGGCGCGTAAAGGTCATTGATGCGCTTGCAGGCGCCGATGCCAATGATTTTTATATCAAGATGCTTGAAAAGGCACAGAAAGATGTGCGTATGGAGTTAATTAACGCGCTCCGCCATGAGCCGGGGAATGTTTCCCTGCTGATGGATATGTCAAAGACAGAGAAGGGCAAAAATAAGGATAAGGTATTTGAGCTGCTTGCTGAGAGAGAAGATGTCTGTGTACATGAATATTTTAGGGAGCTGGCAAAGAAAAAGCCCGAAACGGTCTTAAAGCATCTGCGGGATACAACGGCTGACTGGGCATCGGAGCTGGTGGCAGATATCTGCGGCAGGGTGATAGAACAGTTTGATAAGGCTGACAGTCCTACCGATACGGAAAAGCAGGATCTATCTGACATAATCCAAAACGTCGTCCGGTCGATTTACGGAAAAGGAGGGGCAGATATCTGCGAATGTTATCGTGGTCTGCTTGCGAGAAAGGACAAAATCAACCACTTATTGAAAGAGACATGGAAAAAACCAAAATCTGACTATGAATATGATGTCTTGAAACGCGGGGTATTACATCCGCAAAGATATTTGTACGATGCGAAAGCGCCGGATATAGAAGCTGCCCTGGGCAAGGAGCTCCACCACTCCCTGATTGTGAACCCGGATACGGATTTGCAGACGCTTGCAGCGGAATTGTATCAGGGAAAATCTGCAAAGGATACGAATATTATGTTTCTGCCAGCTGCCATAACCGTCAAATTTTTAAATGATGAGGACTGCGTCAAATGGCTGGAGGAACAGGTGACAGATAAAAAGATACTGCTGCCTAAATTTTCGTCGGAGCGCATGAAAGCAGTCACTGAGGCGGCTGCATATGTCGTGTGGGACAAAAAAGAGCGTGGATATATGCTGTGGGGTTCCCATGCAGATGTCTTTTATCCGGAAAGAAAGATAGTAGAAAGACCGCTAAAGCTGTCACATGCGGCAGGGATTATGGAATGGATGAAAAAGCACGCATCCGAGCGGATAGATGATATCCTCGCGCAGTGGGTGGCACAGGATGACAAAGAATTGTGTAAGAAATATGGAGAATATTTTTACCAGAAAACATTATTAATTCCGAGTAACTGGCGCTGTTATATAGGTTATATGGAAAAATGTGACTGGCAGATATGTAAAAACTTAGGCGTGAACTATGTAAAGAAGAATCCGGCAGTGTCATTGTGGGGGCTGTACAACTGGCTGATAACATTGCCAGGCGGCAGGGCGGCAATTATGGAGGAAACAAAGAAAGTTTGCGAGATGGTCAGAAAAGGGGAATTAAAGGCTGACAGACTGAAGACTGACGAACTGGAAAGCCAGATGGAGGACTGGAGTATACGGAACTGAGAATTTATACTGGCGGTCGAAAAGGCTGACCGCTCAGTACGGTATTCTGTCATGAATATAATAGAAAAGGAAAGAGGAAAAAGAAAGACATGAGTGAAGAATTGTTAAGGCTGCCGGCAGAGCAGTTATTTCAGAAAGAAATTGACGCATTAATTGCAGCGGAGAAAAATCCGGTTCCGACAGGGTGGAGGATGTCGCCACAGTCCGTGAAAACCTATATCTGCGGCGGAAAAGTCGGAAAGACCGTGATTACACCCAAATACATAGGGCATGAGCGGCTGGTGGAAATCGCGATATCTACACTTGTGACAGACAGGGCGCTCTTGCTGATTGGTGAACCGGGAACGGCAAAGAGCTGGCTGTCCGAACATCTGACCGCTGCCATCAACGGTGACTCTACCAAGGTCATACAGGGAACAGCGGGAACCACCGAGGAACAGATTAAGTATTCATGGAATTACGCAATGCTGATTGCGCAGGGGCCATCGCATGAGGCGATGCTCAAAAGTCCAATATTCAATGCGATGGAGACAGGAACCATCGCGCGTGTCGAAGAGATTTCGCGCTGTGCTTCCGAGGTGCAGGACGCGCTGATTTCCATTTTATCAGAAAAGAGAATTTCAGTTCCGGAGCTTGCAGTGGAGGTCGCGGCAAAAAAGGGATTTTCCGTGATTGCGACAGCGAACACAAGGGATAAGGGCGTCAATGAGATGTCAGCTGCGCTAAAGCGCCGTTTTAATATCGTGGTGCTTCCCGCGCCGGCAAATCTCGACTCCGAGATGGAGATTGTGCGTACAAGGGTGACACAGCTGTCAGAAAATCTGGACTTGAATGCAAAGCAGCCGGCCGACGACGTGGTGGAGAAAGTATGTACGATATTCCGCGAGCTTCGCTGCGGGGAGACGCTGGACCGTACACAGAAGGTAAAAGGAACATCAGGCGTCCTTTCCACGGCAGAGGCAATCTCACTGTTATGCAATAGCATGGCGCTTGCCGGAAGCTTCGGCAGTGGTACAATCACAAACGAGGATTTGGCGGCAGCTTTACAGGGCGCAGTGATCAAGGATGAGGATAAAGACCATGTGGCATGGAAGGAGTACCTTGAAAATGTCATGAAAAAACGCGGCTCGGAGTGGCTGGGACTGTACAAGGCTTGTAAGGAACTTACGGTTTAATTATACTGGCGGTCAAAAAGACTGACCGCTCAGTATAATTTGATGCGCACAAACGCATAAGGAAGTATGCCGCCTTGCGGCTGCGTTTGGCGTGATACTCACGGCAGATTTTATCTGTCGTGAGTATAGATGGTGAGGAGAGATAGATGAATCATCCAAATTTTTTCGGAATACGGCATTTGTCGCCTGCCGGGGCATACTATCTGCGGGGATTCCTCGATGAAAAAAAGCCTGCGCTTGTGCTGGTTGAGGGACCAAGTGATTTCGACGACATGCTTTCCGATATGGTGCGGGAAGAGACAAAGCCCCCGATTGCAGTGCTTGCCTATACAAAGGAAGCGCCTGTCCGGACAGTTCTTTACCCGTTTGCAGAGTATTCGCCGGAGTATCAGGCAATACAGTGGTGCCATGAGCACCAGGTGGAATGCCGTTTTATTGATATGCCCTCAACTGCATTCCTTGCGGAGCACGACTGCGAGGTTCAGGATGCAGATGGGGAGGAGAGCAGAATCAATGCAAAGGGAAATGTCTACGAACAGCTGGACGAAAAAAGCGGAGAGGACGGACATGACACATTCTGGGAACGTGTCATGGAGCAGGCAGGCAGCATCGATGCATATCACCTGGGGGCAAACAGCTTTGGGGCGAATATCAGAAGCCTGACGGAGGGGACAGATAGTGACTGGCAGGAGACAGCGCTCCGGGAAGCCTATATGCGCCAGCAGATAAAAAATGCTGTGGACTCTGGCACTGCGCCGGAAGATATTGTTGTGGTAACAGGTTCGTATCATGTCGAGGGACTGAAAAGCTGGCAGGAACAGGATGCGGATTTGTCGAAAATGCCAAAGGTAGAGACGAGTCATACCTTGATGCCGTATTCATATTATCGCCTTTCCACAAGGGCAGGGTATGGTGCCGGCAACAAAGCGCCAGCATACTATGCGCTATTGTGGGAGGGGCTTAACAAAGGAGAACCAATGTATGCTGCATACAGTTATCTGATTAGGCTGGCTGCATACCAGCGGGGGAAAGGCAATCCAGTCTCATCAGCGTCCGTGATTGAGGCTGTTCGGCTTGCCAGTGCGCTCGCAAAGCTTCGGGGTGGAAATATTGCGTCGCTTAGGGATTTGCGCGATGCGGCACAGACATGTATCGGTGAGGGCAGTGTGTCAAGCATCATCCTTGCGACTGCCGATACAGAAATCGGCACTGCAATCGGTGCGCTCCCTGACGGGGTGAGCCGCACCAGCATCCAGGAGGATTTTTACCGGAAGCTAAAGGAGTTAAAGCTAGAGAAATACCGTGACATCACTGCGCAGGATATGATGCTGGATCTGCGAGAAAACAGGCGTGTCAGCTCAGAAAAGTCAGCTTTTATTGATTTACACCGTTCTTTTTTCATGCACCAGTTAAGAGTGCTTAAAGTCAGCTTTGCCCAGCAGCAGACAGTCAGTCAGGACAACGCGACATGGTCGGAACACTGGGTTGCGCGCTGGACACCGGAGGCAGAGATTGAACTGGTCGAATCCGCGCTAAAGGGAGACACCATTGACGGTGCGGCGTCATTTGCCATGAAAGAGCGCGTGGAAAATGCTGCCAAGATGGGAGAGATTGCGCAAGTCATTGAGGATGCCTGCTGCTGCGGCATGGAGAAAGCCGTCGGCTATGCGACTGCCGCGCTGCAAAGAATGGCAGTTGATGCCGCTTCCGTGGAGGATTTGGCAAAAACGGCACAGCGGCTTTCCGTTGTCGTCCAGTATGGCAATATCAGGCGCATTGATGCGAAACCACTGGAGCCGATTTTAAGGCAGTTATTTTACAGGGCGTGCCTGATACTGGAATCTGCCTGTGTGTGTGATGATGCGGCAAGCAAGGCAGTCATCACCGCGATGGAGCAGCTAAACAGTGTGGAGCTGGCGCACGATTTTCTTGACCATGAGGAATGGATGAAAGTGCTTGGCAGCATCTCTGGGCGGGACGATTTGAACACGAAACTGTCAGGATTTGCAGCGGCAATTTTGCTGGAACGCGGCAGCATGACCTCCCAGCAGCTGCGTACAGAAGTATCAAGGAGACTGTCAAAGGGTATTCCGGCGGATTTGGGGGCAGGCTGGTTTGAAGGGCTTGCCATGAAAAACAGATATGCGCTGATTGCCAGGCTGTCTCTCTGGGAAAGCTTAAACGACTACCTTCTTACACTGGATGACGAGGAGTTCAAGCGGGCGCTTGTATTCCTGCGGCGTGCCTTTGCCGATTTTTCCGCAGTGGAAAAAGACCAGATTGCGGAGAATCTGGGAGAAATACTGGGACTGAACGGACAGGAGGTCAGCGAGGTGGTAAATGCCGTGCTTGACGAGAGCGCCCAGCAGATGATTGAGGGACTGGATGACTTTGATTTTGATATTTAACCATGGAGGCTTACTATGGAAGTAAAGGAACAAATTGGCAGATGGCGCCTGATTCTGGGACAGGAGAGTGACAAACGTCTGTCAGGGATGACAGACCTGACACTGACGCAGGAGCAGGATCTGATGGACCAGGCGCTGGCATCTATTTATAACCGGACAGAGCTTGGCGGATTCGGCGGGCAGCAGGGTGCCGGCAGGGGACCGTCAAACCCGCAGATTAGCCGCTGGCTAGGTGATGTGCGGACACTGTTTGACAAGGAACTGGTCACGGTTATCCAAAATGATGCTGTGACACGCTGCGGATTGAAGCAGTTGTTGTTTGAGCCGGAGCTGTTGGAAAATATGGAGCCGGACATCGGGCTTGCATCCACAATACTGATGCTGAAAGACCAGATACCGAAACGCTCCAAGGAAAGTGTGCGTGAATTCATTAAAAAAATTGTGGAGGAAATCAACAAACTCCTTGAGCAGGATATCCGGCGTGCCGTGACCGCTGCGGTCAACAAAAGAAAACATTCACCGATTCCGTCAGCATCGGCAATGGATTTCAAAATGACAATAAACCGTAATTTAAAGCACTACAATCCAGGACTGAAAACGATTGTACCGGAACATTTTTATTTCTTTGACCGGACGAGTACCACGGCAGCCAATAAGTGGACCATTATACTCGACGTTGACCAGAGTGGTTCCATGGGGGAATCCGTTATTTATTCGTCCATTATCAGCTGCATTCTGGCAAGTATGGCAAGCATCAAAACAAGAATTGTCGCATTTGACACGAATATCGTTGACCTTACGGAGAAAAGCGACGACCCTGTGGATTTGCTGTTTGGGTTTCAGCTGGGGGGAGGTACGGATATCAATAAATCGGTTGCATACTGTGAGCAGTTTATTGAAAATCCGTCCAAGACACTGTTTTTCCTGATTTCAGATTTGGAAGAAGGGGGAAACAGGGCGGCGCTGCTGCGGCGCATCAGCGACATGAAAGAATCCGGCGTGACAGTTATCAGCCTGCTTGCGATTGCCGATGGCGGAAAGCCATACTATGATACACAGATGGCACAAAAGCTTGCCGGGTTTGGTGTTCCATGCTTTGCATGCAACCCGCAGCTTTTGCCCACGCTTCTTGAGAAAGCATTGAAGGGTCAGGATTTATCCGGATTTGAGAAAATGAAGTATTATACTGGCGGTCGAAAAGACTGACTGCCAGTATAATAGGGGCGACAGGGAGGAAGAATATGGCTTTACAAGGTGAGACATCGGAACAAATCAGGGAAAGGATACGGGAGCCAAAGCATTATAAAGTAATTATGCACAATGATGATTTTACGACGATGGAGTTTGTGGTTGACATTTTGATGGGCATTTTTCATAAGGACGAGGCAGAGGCAGAGCGTCTGATGATGCTGGTACATGAGGCAGGAAAGGCGGCAGTCGGCTCTTACCCATATGATATTGCGGTCTCAAAGGTACAGTCAGCCGCGGCAAGGGCAAAATCGGAAGGATTTCCGTTCCGAATGACAATTGAAGAAAAATAGGAATAACATAGGAGTAAGAAAATAAGGGTAAAAAGTTATGCAGGTATCAAGAGAGGTTGCAGAAATCATCAACACCGTATTCGGGATGGCGAAAAGCAGGCATTATGAATTTGTGACGCCAGAACTGGTTTTATATGTGATATGCGGCAACAAAAAATTTACAGAGGCATTTGAGGACTGCGGCGGGGACATTAGGATACTGTCAGCGCAGCTGGAAGAATATATCAATGAGTATATGGAATCTGTAGAGGAGGAATGCAGTCCTGAGCTTTCCGCAGGGGCGGGAAGTATGCTGTCCTATGCATGGCGCTCGGCACAGAGCAGTGGAAAGGCAGTCGTGGGGCTGACACATATCATTCATGCAATGTATGAACTGGAAGAAAGCTATGCCGTATATTATATGCAGCTGCAGGGGATTGAGCATGCAGAGCTGTTACAGCAGATGACAATACTGTATGAGGAAACGACTGCGGACAGACGGCTGGAAACCGGAAAGCAGACAAAGGGTGAGCATATGGATGGGGAGACGGAATCCGAACATGCCGGGACAGATGCCTCCGCGTCACAGGTATGGCGGCAGTTTGCAGTCTGCCTGAACGAGGAATTCGAACATGTGAATCCGCTGATTGGCAGGGAGGATGAGCTGGAACGCACCATGCAGATACTCTGCCGGAAAGAGAAAAACAATCCGCTTCATATTGGAGAGCCGGGCGTCGGGAAGACGGCAATCACGTACGGACTCGCGCGGCTGATTGAGCAGGGCAGTGTTCCAGAGCCGCTAAAGGGTGCAAAAATCTTTTCACTCGACCTCGGCAGCCTGCTTGCAGGGACACAGTTTCGCGGCGATTTTGAGAAACGGTTCAAACGGGTTATGGACAGCATCAGCCAAGAGGAGAATCCGATTGTCTATATTGATGAAATCCATAATATTGTCGGCGCAGGTGCCGTAAATGGCGGTGCGTTTGACATTTCAAACATGCTAAAGCCGTACCTGGCGGCAGGAAATATTCGGTTTATCGGAGCTACCACATACGAGGAATACAAAAAGCACTTTGAGAAAAACAAGAGTCTGGTAAGGCGGTTTCAGAATATTGACATCAAGGAACCGGAGATTGAAGATGCAGTCCGCATTCTGGACGGATTAAAAAAAAGTTACGAGAAGTTTCACGGAGTGGTCTATGGAAAGGGAGTGACTGCGTATGCCGTGAACATGAGTGCGAAATATGTCAATGAGCGTTATCTGCCGGATAAGGCAATTGACCTGCTTGATGAGGCAGGGGCATACCGCCGTATGCATCCGCTGACCCAGAAAACACAGTCTGTAAATAAGGACCTGATTGATGAGATTTTGTCAAAAACCTGTCAGATACCCAAACAGGTAGTCGAACATGATGAGATAGAATCGCTTGCAACACTGGAAAAGAGGCTGCTCAACCGTATCTACGGTCAGAACGAGGCAATTTCACAGGTAGTCAATGCCGTGAAATTTTCCAGGGCAGGGCTTCTGGAAGAAGGAAAACCATTGGCAAGTCTGCTTTTCGTAGGACCAACGGGTGTCGGAAAGACAGAGATAGCAAGAAGTCTTGCCGATGAGCTGGGCACTAAACTGATTCGATTTGATATGAGCGAGTACGAAGAGAAACATGCGGTTGCAAAGTTAATCGGTGCACCGGCAGGATATGTCGGTTATGAGGAAGGGGGGCTTTTGACCGAACAGATTCGCAAGAATCCCCACGCAGTGCTGCTTTTCGACGAAATAGAAAAGGCACATCCTGATATTTACAACATCCTTCTGCAAGTCATGGATTACGCCACACTCACTGACAATCAGGGAAGAAAGGCAGATTTCCGGAACATAATCATAATCATGACCTCCAATGCGGGTGCAGGCAAAATCGGAAAACACGGCATCGGTTTTAGGGGGCAGGACATCAAGGCGGAGGTGATTATGGAGGAGGTAAAACGAACCTTTCAGCCGGAGTTCCGCAACAGGCTCAACCGCATTGTCGTGTTCCACGGCATGGATGAGACGATGGCAGGGCAGATTACGGAGAAAAAACTTGTGGAGCTCCAAAAAATGCTGCAATTAAAAAAAGTGGAATTATCTGTCAGTGCAGAAGCAAAAATGCTTTTGAAAAGAAAAGGAATCACGACGGAGTTTGGTGCAAGGGAAATTGACCGTGTGATTCAGGGCGAAGTAAAACCGCTTCTGGTCGATGAAATATTGTTTGGAAGGCTAAAAAAAGGCGGAAAGTGCAGTCTGGATGATGACGATGGCAGTTTCTTGCTCGGATTTCAGGAGGAAACGCTCCGGAAAAAGGAAACAAAGGACAAAGCAGATAAGGGGTAACAGGAAGCCCGAGGGTAGACTGCCATAATAAGAGAGGTAAGAAGAAATGCCTGTTTTTCGTTTAGATAAGGACAAAGTAGAATTTCCACACCCGACACTTGCAAGGCCGGACGGATTATTGGCAGTCGGCGGGGATTTATCCGTTGCAAGGCTGCTGCTTGCGTACACCCATGGGATTTTTCCATGGTACAATCCGGGGGAGGAAATCCTCTGGTGGTGTCCGAGGGAACGTTTTGTTATTTTTCCAAGTGAAATCCATATTTCCCATTCCATGAAAAAATATATGAAAAAACATATGTTTCAGGTAGTGATAAACAGGGATTTTGCAGATACCATGCACCAGTGCCGGATGAAAAGGGAATTCGACGAAGGCACATGGATATCCGACGAGATGGAGGAGGCCTATCTTCGGCTGCATAAGGAAGGATATGCGGTCAGTGTGGAAGTCTATGAGGACGAGTCGCTTGCAGGCGGATTATACGGCGTTTCCATCGGCAGATGTTTTTTTGGTGAGAGTATGTTTTCGGACAAAGAAAACGGCTCCAAGACTGCGCTGATTGCATTTGCACAGTTTCTGGAGCGGCAGGGGTTTCTGTTTATCGACTGCCAGTTTCACACGGAACACCTGGAGCGCATGGGCGGCAGATATATCTCATGGGCGGCATATGACAGGATGCTTCAGGAAGGGTTAAGGGATTGTTCCGGCTCCTGAAAGTTCATAGATGGTGACGCTGATTTATGTTTTTTTCATACATTTTATAAATACTTTGGTGGCAGTTTGGTTTTTGAAATGGTAGAATAAGGGTAACATATTAACGAGGACAGGCGTATTCTTAAAATATTTTGAGTAGACGCAGGGAAAACAGGAGGAAAAAGATGGATTTTTTTGACAGGACAACAAAAGCAGTAAGGGAAATCGGAAACGCGACAAGGGAGCAGACAGAGCTTGCAAACCTTAAGATTCAGAAAGCGGCGATTGAGAAGAAGCTTGAGAGCCAGTATGCGGAAATCGGAAAGAGATATGTCAATTATATAGCAGATTCTTTCCGCACAACACCGTTTGACGTATCAGATATTCTCGATGCCATCAACCCTGATTTGGAAAAGATTGCGGAGATTACAGGGCAGGTGGAACAGAAAGAACAGCAGTTCAGGCAGCATTCCATTGAAAAGGACAGAAAAAAGGCGGTTGAGCAGTTCGAGAGTGAGAAGCGCAAGCTCGACAAGGCGAAGGACTTGGACATCATTTCCGATTTGGAATACGAGGAAAAGCTGGAAAAGGCACGCAAAAAGTTTGATAATTTTGAGACACTGAAAAAGATTCAGATGCAGTTTGAGATGGATATCATTACCAGGGAGGAGTACGAGGAAAAGGTTCGCAATATTTTGCAGTAGCGTTAGAAACTGATAGACTTTGCTTTCTGATTATGCTATACTAAAAACGATATAACAATGTATTTCATAATTGGAAGGTGTTAAAAGTTATCCTTGCAAGTATGGGTGTTAATCTTACCGATATTGACAGGATTAAGGAATAGAACTGAATAATAGCAAAATCGACCAGGGGAAATACATTTTTTCTGGTTGTCATACGCACCATGCACTTCTAAAGCGGTATGCTTCGGCTGCGTGGGGCTGTGCGTAATCAGGGTGCAAGACCTATCGGTTAAGCACCCTTTTTATGCGCATGGGCGTCCAAATGAAATATGTCAGCAGAGCTGACGGACGCCCAGCGCGAATGAAGACCATTTGAGCCGAAAAAAGCGGCATGGAGGATTGAAATGGAAGAACAGCAGCACAAAAGGCGCGTGCGCTATAAGGGAACATATCCAAAAACATATGCGGAAAAATATAAAGAACACAATCCCGAAAAGTACGCTGAAACCATTGAAAAGGTTATCCGCAAAGGAAGCACGCCGGCAGGAATGCATCTGTCCATTATGGTGAAAGAAATACTGGATTTTTTACAGATAAAGCCAGGAATGAACGGACTGGATGCAACCCTTGGCTACGGTGGGCATACACGCAAAATGTTAGAGCAGCTGCAGGGCAGCGGGCACATCTGTGCGCTTGATGTGGATCCCATCGAGATCGTAAGGACAAAAGAACGTCTGGAGAAGGCAGGCTATGGTGCAGACATCCTGACCATTATACAGGAGAATTTTGCAAATATAGACCGCATAGTAGCCGAGCAGGGGCCGTTTGATTTCATCCTTGCTGATTTAGGGGTATCCTCCATGCAGATTGACAATCCGGCCAGAGGCTTTTCGTATAAGGTGGAGGGGCCGCTTGATTTGCGTCTGAATCCTGAAAAGGGCATTTCGGCAGCAGAACGTCTAAGGGAACTGACACAGGAGGAGCTGGAGGGAATGCTCGTAGAAAATTCAGACGAGCCCTATGCGGTAGAAATAGCAGCGGAGGTCACAAAGACGCTGCGGTGCAGGAAGCCAATACAGACAACCACACAGCTGCGGGAAGTCATCGAGAAGGCGTTGTCTTTTCTCCCGGACAATAATGAGAAGAAGGATATCATCAAAAAGTCCATCCAGCGCACATTTCAGGCACTGCGTATAGATGTAAACAGTGAGTTTGAAGTACTCGAAGCGTTTCTTGACAAACTGCCTGGTGCATTGGCGCCCAATGGCAGGGTTGCAGTACTGACCTTCCATTCCGGTGAGGACAGGATGGTCAAAAAAGCCTTTAAGAAGGGGAAAAAGCACGGCGTATTCCGTGAGATTTCCGAGGAAGTGATACGACCATCGGCAGAGGAATGCAGGCAGAACGGAAGGGCACGCTCCACCAAGATGCGCTGGGCAGTCAAAAATGGTTAGGGATTGTTATACTGGCGGTCGAAAAGACTGACCGCTCAGTATAAAATTATGCACACAGCCATATAAGGAACTGTTAATCTTTAGGGGAGGAATTTACAATGGGATATATCGAAGAAACAGAGGAGCTAAAACTGGACTTTCACAAGATAAAAAGTATGTCCGAACAGGAAGTGATACCTGTTGCCGTCCAAAATGCAGATACTGACGAAGTGATTCTCGTGGCATATACCAATGAACAGGCAATGCTTGAGTCAATCAGACTGCACAGGCTGGTGCTATGGAGCACCTCGCGAAATGAACTGTGGCATAAAGGAAAAACATCAGGAAATGAATTCGAACTGACGGATATTTTTGTTAACTGCGAACAAAATTCACTTGTATATAAAGTCAGACCCTTGAATGGAAATATCTGCCACACATCTTATAATGGTGTGGCAAACAACTGTTTTTACCGGAAGCTAGACATGGAAAATATGAAGCTGATAAATCTGAATGAAATATAAAATCTGCCCGCCTGATTTTATGCAGGCAGACAGATAATACATCAGTTTTGATATAGTTCCCATTCCACTATTTCTGATTCCGTTTTTCAATGACACCTGACCCGAAATCAGTCGTTTCACATGTCATACCTTCCTCCTCAAATCCGGAGACCGTAGCTTTAAGGCTGATTTCGGCTGAACGGTTGCCGGAATCGACAAGGCCGAGCTGTGACAGTGTGAAATTGCTCGCCTCGTCATAATTAATAAACATATATTCAGCCAGATAATTATCACCGCGTAAAATACCGGATTGAATCCCGTCAGAATTCACCAGTTCCTTAGAAATTTCATTTTCCAACTCCTGAAGGTCGGCGTCAGTGTACTCCAAACCTTCCAAAGACAGGAAGTAGTAATCCGTGGAGTAGTGAACGGTGTCGTTATTTGCAACCATGTAGTATGAAGACTCATCAGCAGAGTCAATACAGGTTGTCATGGTACAGCCCAAATATGGATAAGCGCCTGCTGTCAGTGCTTCCAGAAATTCATGGTTGGAAGCCATGCTGAATCCTTTTAAATCAGGATTGCGCGAATCAAAAGTGCAAGTCAGTTCTTTGTCAACTGCATTGTCAAGCCCCTCCAGCAACCAGCCAGGCATGTCAGCAAATGCTTCTGGCCCTTCTGCAGCCGCTGCGAGCATTGCCTCCTCAATTGCCTTGGAAGCATCTTTGGTTTTGATGGTAACATTGACATCAAGGGAATCTGTTTTTTCAATGGACACCTCGACATCCTTTGTAAGCTCGTGAACTTTTTGATAGACCGCGTTCATGCCTTCCGTATTGCCTGATTTCACAGAATCCAAAAGACATTCCAGACCGACAGCTGATGCAGAATTGCTTTCCATTTTCTTAAAAAAGGCCTCCGAGTCAGCAGATTTGTAAGCATCGACAACTGCCTGTATTTTTTCATCAGTCTCCTTTAACGCGTCACAGCCAGTCATAAGTCCCATCAGGAAAACAGACATTAATACAGCTGTCAAAAATTTTCGTTTGGTTTTCATTTGTTATCCCCCTTCATTTTTTATCATGTCACTTTTGTAAGCATATGATTATTAAAGCAACATAAGAAAAATTTTAAAGAAAAAAAGGAAGAAAGTCAATACATGAATAGTGCTTTACACATATTGCACAATTTGTTATGATTAAAATTGTAATAAAAATATGACGTTTCAGAGTAAAAAAGTTTATACGTGTGGGAGAAATCATGATAGCAGTACAGTGCAAGAACTTTTCTGCATTGCAGATATGCTTGTCCGGACAGTGTTTTCGAATGGAAGCATGTGGTGAGGACAGGTACTGTCTGGTTGCAGCCGGAAAATATCTTCAGATAGTGCAAAATAATGACAATATCTTGTTTGAATGTACACAGGAGGAGTACGATACGATATGGAAAAACTATTTTGACATGGAGACAGACTATGCGAAAATTATTAACAGCATTGATGCGGATGATACGTACCTGACATCCGCTGCGGAGTACGGAAAGGGAATCAGAATTTTGAACCAGGATTTATGGGAAATGATAGTATCATTTATTATTTCCCAGCAGAATAATATCAAGAGAATCCGTAAATGTATCAGGCTGTTGTGTGAAAGGTATGGTGAGAAAAAAATTTCTGCAGACGGAATCATATATTTTGATTTTCCGACACCACAGTCGCTTGCCTGCGCCAGAATTGAAGATTTGTATGCGTGCAATTTGGGCTATCGAAGCAGATATGTCCATGAAACAGCAAACAGCATACTGCACAAAGACATAGACTTAGAAGCAGTCAGGAAGATGGATTATAAGACAGCAAAAGCAGAATTGCTAAAATTGTGTGGCATCGGGACAAAGGTTGCGGATTGTATCTGTCTGTTCGCACTTCATAAGACAGATGCATTTCCAAAGGATACGCACATCAATAAAGTTCTGGCATTGAAGTATCCAGGTGGATTTCCATTCGAAAAATATGGTGGAAACAGCGGAATATTGCAACAATATATCTTCTATTATGATTTAAATGGGATGGGGTAGAAATGCATCAGAAGATATTCCTGTCCTGCTGCTATTTCCATTCCATGCATCGCAAATCTGGAGTGGGGGTGAATACGGCGGATTTTATATTTGGTCACATACAAATACCGTGTGCTATTTGTTCTTCACTGCGGTATATCCATGGTATATGACCCTTTTATTTGTTATTGCAGGCATAAGTTGTAAGTACTCCCTCCAAGTAAGGACAGGCAGACAGCTTCTGGTGGAACGAATAAAAAAATTACTTGTTCCGTTTTTATTTGGACTTTTTGTGCTCGTTCCTATAATGACTTATGTGGCAGAAGTGTTTTTCAATGGATACACAGTTTACGCCCGCACACCTCTGGTTTTTGCTTTATTTGTTTGTTATTTCATTGGCAACGGTTCTAATCATTTTTTTGAAACAAAAATATTTGCCAGAGTTTAAAGTTCGCAGTATGCCATATTTCTTCATTATTTTTTTGTTTGCCCCAGAATGGATATGCCAGTATGTTTTGAATATAAGCGGAAAAAGTTTGGGGCAGTTTTTGATATTATTTCTGCTCAGATATTTTATTTTTTCGGAAGAGAATATGTTGCAAAAATTACAGCGCCATAAGTTTGCAAGCCTTGTGTTATTTTTAATATCAGGCAGCCTATACACTTATTTATACGGCTTGGAAAATATTCGAAACATATTGATGGACGGGCTTTATATATTTTACGGATGGATGGGAATTATTACCATGATTGGCATAGGATGCTCAGTGCTGAATTTTCACAGTCGTCTCAGCGATTATCTGACACATGCGTCTTTTACCATTTGCATTATTCATATGCCAGCTTTGGTTGTGACAGGATTTTTTGTATTGAAATTACCAATTGGTGTTGCTGGACAGTTTTTGTTGATTGTATTGATTTCATTTGCCACTACATTTTTAATATATGAAATTGTAAAAAGGATTCCTGTCTTATGGTTTTTTCTTGGGATAGTGGAGCGGAAATTGTGAAAAGCTTTTTGCTTGAATGAAATATACTCACGATAAAAGAAATTTGCTTTTTTGAAAATAATTAAAAATAATTGAAAAAGATGCTTGACAAAAAACAACAAATTGTGATAATCTATAAAAGCTGTCGCAATTGATAAACATACGACAGAAAATAAAAGCTAAGAACCTTGACAAATAAACAGTAATGCAACCCTGAAAATTCTAATGAGAGGCATCGTATTAAGATGCCGAAGAATTGTTCAGAGAACATGTCCTATGAATAGGACACAACC
>ERZ778517.1509-NODE-1509-length-16965-cov-4.883915_pt1 | contig 16965 bp, 16 predicted proteins | sample MGYA00510341_ERZ778517 | MGnify/ENA primary metagenome ERZ778517 (study PRJEB29527, sample SAMN07138964) | mouse gut metagenome | material: feces | host: mouse | place: China:Nanjing | collected 2016-01-25 ... | reverse complement strand
TCCGTGCAGGAGGATGATATGTCAAAACGGGAGACATACGAGGAGAAGACGGAACACCTTCTTTCACCCATTGCAGCGCAGTATGGTGTGGAAATTTATGATGTGGAGTATGTGAAGGAGGGGAAGGACTATTATCTGCGGGCCTATATCGACAAAGCGGGAGGGGTAAACATTCAGGACTGTGAGAATGTGAGCCGTGCCCTGTCAGACGCGCTCGATGCGGAGGATTTTATACCGGATGCCTACATTCTGGAGGTCAGCAGCCCGGGGCTTGGCCGGATTTTAAAGAAAGACCGGCATTTGGAGAAGAGCCTGGGAGAAGGGGTGGAGTTAAAAGCCTATAAGCCCATAGACGGGCAGAAAGAGTTTTCCGGGATCTTGAAGGCATTTGACGCCGGGAATGTCACCATTGAGCAGGACGGCGCCGCGCGTACATTTGAAAGAGCCGATATCGCTACGGTCAGACTGGCATTGGACATTTAAAGCGTTTGCTTATTTTATAGGAAACATAGGAGGACAATGGAAAATGAATAAGGAATTAATGGAGGCGCTGGAGATTCTGGAGAGAGAGAAGGAGATCAGCAAGGATACGCTCTTTGAGGCCATCGAAAATTCGCTGATTACCGCATACAAAAACCACTTCGGCAAGGCGGACAACGTGAAGGTGGAAATCGACAGGGAGACTTGCGATTACTACTGCTACGCGGAGAAGGAGGTCACGGAGGAAGTGGAAGACCCGGTGATGCAGATTGCTCCCGAGGACGCGAAGGAGATTGACCCGGACGCGAAGGTGGGCGATATCGTCCGCGTGGAAATCCGCTCCAAGGAGTTCGGCCGCATTGCCACCCAGAACGCCAAGAGCGTGATCCTGCAGAAGATCCGCGAGGAGGAGAGAAGCGTCATCTATAACCAGTATTTTGAGAAGGAGAAGGATGTGGTGACGGGCATTGTCCAGCGTTACATGGGCAAGAATATCTCCATCAATCTGGGCAAGGCGGATGCCATCTTAAATGAGAATGAGCAGGTGCGCACCGAGCACTTCCGCCCGACGGAGAGAATCAAGGTTTACATTCTGGAGGTGAGAAACACTCCCAAAGGGCCAAGGATTCTGGTGAGCAGGACGCACCCTGAGCTGGTAAAACGCCTTTTTGAGTCCGAGGTGACGGAGATCAAGGACGGCACGGTGGAAATAATGAGCATTGCCAGGGAGGCCGGCAGCAGGACGAAGATCGCGGTGCGATCCAACAATCCAAACGTGGATGCCGTGGGTGCATGCGTTGGGCTGAACGGCGCCAGGGTGAACTCCATTGTGGATGAGCTTTGCGGGGAGAAAATCGACATTGTAAACTGGGATGAAAACCCGGGCAACCTGATTCAGAACGCGCTGTCTCCGGCCAAGATCGTGGCGGTGTTTGCCGATCCCGACGAGAAGACGGCCAAGGTGGTGGTGCCGGATTACCAGCTTTCCCTCGCCATCGGCAAGGAGGGCCAGAACGCGAGACTTGCGGCCAGACTGACCGGGTACAAGATCGACATCAAGAGCGAGACGCAGGCTAAGGACGCGCCCGGCTTCCGCTATGAGGATTACGTCTACGACGATGAGGAGTATGACGAGGAAGATTACAGCGAAGATGACTACGCGGAAGAGGGCTACGACGGAGAGTACGGGGAAAACGACGGAAACGGTTCTGAAATGTATGAGCAGGAAGCGTATGTAGAGGAAGACGGCGAAGAGGCGTAAGTTTAAAGTGAGGGCGGTATGGCGAAGAAAATATCCCTGCGTCAGTGTGTGGGCTGCGGAGAAATGAAGGATAAGAAAGAGATGATGCGCGTGCTGAAGAGCGCGGACGGGCTTGTATCTCTGGATATGACCGGGAGAAAGAACGGCCGGGGCGCTTACCTTTGTAAAAACGGGGCGTGCCTGTCGAAAGCCAGAAAGAATAAGGGACTGGATCGGTCCTTCAAGATGCGCATACCGGATGAAATATACGAAAATCTGGAAAAGGAGTTTGAGGAGGGCAGGCATGAAGCAGATACCGGGGAAGGATAAGGTATTATCTATGCTGGGACTCGCCGCACGCTCCAGAAATGTTGTCAGTGGCGGATTTGCAACGGAAGCGGCTGTCAAGGGCGGTACGGCAGCGCTGGTCATCATAGCTGAGGATGCGTCGGGTAATACCAGAAAAAAGTATAGTAACATGTGTGGTTTTTATGAGGTTCCCTGTGCGTTCCATGGGACGAAGGCTGTGCTGGGACATTCCATGGGCAAGGAAGAAAGATCAGTCCTTGCGGTGACAGATGAGGGATTTGCAGATTCGATACGGAAGCATTTAGGAGATTCGGAATAGTTGGAGGTAGTAAGTATGGCGAAGATGAAAGTACATGAGCTTGCAAAGGAGTTAGACAGGAAGAGTAAGGAACTGATCGACTTTCTGCAGGCCAAAGGATATGAGGTGAAGGTAGCGCAGAGTTCCATTGAGGACGAGGCAATCGCGCTGGTGAGGAAGGAGTTTGCTTCTTCGAAAGAGAAGACTGCGCCCGCCGCCAAGGAAGAAAAGCCGCAAAAGACGGAAGAAAAACAGCAGAAAGTGGAACCTTCCACGAAGCAGAGCTCTGCGTCTGCAGCCGGTGGAGAGAAGCCCGTGGCTGCGAAGACTGCACCTGAAAAGCCCGCGGCGGAGGGTGAAAAGCGAGAAGGAAAGGGCGAGGCGCCCAAGAAAAAGCGGATCATCTTCGTGAGCAATCCCCACAATTCCAAGATGGGCGGAAGACAGTCTCAGGGCGGCGGAAACGGGCAGAACCGAGGCGGCGGAAACGGCAGACCGATGTCGAACGGCGCACGGCCCGTACAGCCGCAGAATGTGCCCCATAAGATCATACGCCCCACCCAGAAGCCGATTCCTGTGACGGCGGAGCCTTACGATGTGAGGCAGAAACAGCAGCAGGAGAGACGGCTGGAGCAGAGGCAGCAGGAGAAGCGGGAGAACAATAAAAATATGGCGGCCGGAGCGAAACCGGCTCCCGGACAGGAGAGAGTGGGAAGTGCAGGAGAAAATCGCAGGCCTGAGAGCCAGGGCAGGCCGAATTATAAAGGCGGTCAGGGTGATCGTAAGGGTAGCGGCGCTCCCTTCGCTGGTAACAGGAACGGCGGCGGTGGTGAACGCTCTCAGAGAGGAAATGGCGGGCAGGACAATCGATTTAGGAAGAATAACGGTTCGAAGGACTTTATCGCTGAGGCGCCCGGCAAGGATGCGGAAAAGCACAGGGATGATGAAAAGCGCAGAGTAAATCAGGACAGGGATAAACGGTCGAAGAAGGATCATATCTACGAGGAGGACGACGCTGCGGTAAAGAACCGCAACAAGGCGGGACGCTTCATCAAGCCGGAGAAAAAGCCTGAGGCGTCCAAGGAAGAGCGGATCAAAGTGATCACGATTCCGGATACCCTGACAATCAAGGAGCTGGCGGATAAGATGAAGATACAGCCTTCCGTGATTATCAAGAAGCTGTTTTTACAGGGGCAGGTCGTGACCCTGAACTCGGACGTCAGCTTTGAAGAGGCGGAGAATATCGCCATCGAGTATGAGATCATCTGTGAGAAGGAAGTCAAGGTCGATGTGATCGAGGAACTTCTGCGCGAGGAGGAAGAGGACGCCTCCACGATGGTGGCGCGTCCCCCGGTTATCTGCGTGATGGGTCACGTAGATCACGGAAAAACTTCCCTGCTTGACGCGATCCGTAAGACAAACGTTACGGATAAGGAGGCGGGCGGCATCACGCAGGCTATCGGCGCGTACACGGTAAGCGCGAAGGGGCAGAGCATTACCTTCTTAGATACGCCGGGGCATGAGGCGTTCACGGCCATGCGTATGCGCGGCGCCAACTCTACGGATATCGCGGTGCTGGTGGTGGCGGCCGACGACGGTGTGATGCCCCAGACGGTGGAGGCCATCAACCACGCGAAGGCGGCCGGGATCGAGATTATCGTTGCGGTCAACAAGATTGATAAACCCAACGCAAACATTGACCGTGTGAAGCAGGAGATGACGGAGTACGAGCTGATCCCGGTGGATTGGGGCGGATCGACGGAGTTTGTGCCGGTTTCCGCAAAGTCGGGAGAGGGCATTGAAAATCTGCTGGAGACGATTCTGCTCACGGCGGAGATTTTGGAGTTAAAAGCGAATCCTGACAGAAACGCCAGAGGTCTGGTGATCGAGGCGGAACTTGACAAGGGAAGAGGTCCCGTTGCCACAGTGCTGGTGCAGAAGGGTACGCTCCATGTGGGCGACTTTATTTCGGCGGGTGCGAGCCACGGCAAGGTGCGGGCCATGATCGACGACAAGGGCAGAAGAGTGAAGGAAGCGACACCTTCTACGCCCGTGGAGATTCTGGGCTTATCCGACGTGCCGAGCGCGGGAGAGGTGTTTATCGTCCATGAAAATGACAAGAGCGCGAAATCTTATGCGGAGACTTACATGGCGCAGCATAAAGAGGAGATGCTTGCAGATACTAAGACGAAGATGTCCCTTGACGATCTGTTCAACCAGATCCAGGAGGGCAATCTGAAGGAGCTGAACCTGATCGTCAAAGCGGATGTGCAGGGCAGCGTGGAGGCTGTGAAGCAGAGCTTGATGAAGCTTTCCAACGAGGAAGTGGTGGTGAAGTGTATCCACGGGGGCGTGGGCGCCATCAACGAATCGGATGTGTCGCTGGCTTCGGCGTCCTCCGCAATTATCATCGGCTTTAACGTGCGTCCGGACGCGCAGGCGAAGACCGTGGCGGAGAGAGAAGGCGTGGATGTGCGTCTCTACAAGGTGATCTATCAGGCGATCGAGGATATCGAGGCGGCCATGAAGGGTATGCTCGACCCGATCTTCGAGGAGAAGATCATCGGCCACGCGGAGGTGCGCCAGATATTCAAGGCGTCCGCCATCGGCAATATCGCGGGTTCCTATGTGCTGGACGGCGAGTTCCAGAGAGGCTGTAAGATCCGTATCCGCAGGGGCGATGAGCAGATTTACGAGGGCGAGCTCGCATCCCTGAAACGCTTTAAGGATGACGTGAAGGAAGTGAAGGCCGGTTTTGAGTGCGGCCTCGTGTTTGAGGGCTTCGACAAGATGGAAGAGCTGGACATCGTTGAGGCGTACATCATGGTGGAGGTGCCGCGCTGATTACGGATATAACAAGTGTTATGTGTAGTGGTACGATGGAAAGGACTGAATATCATGCGTAAAAACAGTGTCAAAAATACCCGCATCAACGGGGAGGTGCAGCGTGTGCTGGCGGAAATGATCCGAGGCGAGATCAAGGATCCCAGGATTGCGCCGATGACCTCGGTGGTGGCGGTGGAGGTTGCCCCCGACTTAAAAACCTGCAAAGCGTGGATCAGCGTGCTTGGCGATGAGAAAGCGCAGGCGGATACGCTGGCAGGGCTTAAGAGTGCGGAAGGGTATATACGCGGACAGCTTGCCAGAACCATCAACCTCCGCAATACACCGCAGATTCATTTTATTATGGATCAGTCCATCGCTTACGGGGTGAATATGTCGAAGCGGATTGAGGAAGTGGTGGCCTCAGACCGGAAGGCCGTTTTATCTGATAAGAGGAGTGAAAATGAAGAGGATTGACGAATTAAGGGATGTAAAGACAGTGGCGATCGGCGGGCATATGCGGCCTGACGGGGATTGTGTGTGCTCCTGCCTGGCGCTGTACCATTATTTGAAAAAGGAGCTGCCGAAAGCGCAGATTGACGTTTATCTGGAGGAACCGCCGGCTCCGTTCCGGGTATTAGAGGGAATTGAGGATATTAAATCCAATTTTAATAACGATGAAATCTATGATGTCTTCTTTGCGCTGGACTGTAACGACGAGCGTCTGGGAGATGCGCTGCCTATTTTTAAGCGGGCAAAAAGGCGTGTCAACATTGACCATCATGTCAGCAATACGGGCTGCGGGGATGTGAATGTGATAGAGCCGGAGAAAAGCTCTACGTCGGAGCTGCTTTATGAGCTGATGGAGCCGGAGCTGGTGGATATGGAGATCGCCAAGGCGGTTTATATCGGGATTGCCCACGACACAGGCGTATTCCGCTATTCTAACACCTCTCCGCGCACGATGCAGATTGCGTCGGAGCTGCTTAAATTTGGATTTGATTTTTCTGCATTGATAGAAGAAACCTTCTACGAGAAGACTTATTTCCAGACACAGATTATGGGCAGGGCGATTCTTGGAAGCGTGCGCTTTATGGACAATAGATGTATTGTCAGCATGGTGAGTCGGCGCATGATGGATTTTTACTGTGTGGGTCCGAAGGATCTGGACGGCATCGTCAACTATTTACAGGGAGTAAAGGGCGTGGACTGCGCCATCTTTATGTACGAGACGGGCACGCTGGAATACAAGGTGAGTATGCGCTCGAACGGTCTTGTCAATGTGGCGGAGGTGGCTCTGAAATTCGGGGGCGGCGGTCATGTGCGTGCCGCGGGATGCACGATGAACGGTACATATCACGACAACATCAACAACCTGTCGCGGGAGATTGCGGCTCAGCTTGGCTGGACGAAGGAGCAGGCGTAGCGTCTGACATGTCATAAGACTGAGACAGGGCGAGACGGCGGTACGTCAGAGCCAGAAAGAGACAGGAAGAATTATGTACAACGGCATTATGAATGTTTATAAGGAGGCGGGTTTTACGTCACATGACGTTGTGGCGAAACTCCGCGGCATCTGTAAACAGAAGAAGATAGGGCATACAGGGACACTCGACCCGGACGCGGTCGGCGTGCTTCCTGTATGTTTTGGTTCGGGCACGAAACTGTGCGACATGCTGACGGATTGGGATAAAGAGTATATCGCCGTGCTCAGGCTGGGAGTGGCGACGGACACCCAGGATTTATCGGGACAGGTGTTGTTTCACGCGGATAAGGAGACGCTTTCGGCACTGACAGAAGAGCGGGTGCGGGCGTGTGTTTTGGATTTTATCGGTGATTATGAGCAGATTCCGCCGATGTATTCGGCCCTCAAGGTGAACGGTAAGAAGCTCTATGAGTTGGCAAGGGCGGGAAAAGAGGTGGAGAGGCCCCCCCGCACGGTACATATTCGTGAGCTGGAGATTCTGGAAATGAACATTCCTACGGTCAGGTTCCGGGCAGTCTGCTCGAAGGGCACATACATTCGGACGCTCTGCCACGATATCGGAGAAAAACTTGGCTGCGGCGGCGCGATGGAAGCTCTGACGCGAAGCAGGGTGGGAATATTCAGAATTGAGAATGCGCTGCGGCTTTCGGAGATCGAAAAGCTGCGGGATGAAGATAAAATATCTGACGTTATTATTCCGCCTGACGCTGTTTTCGGAGACTGCAGGGGAGTGACGGTGATGTCTGCGGCGTGCAGGCTCCTGGAGAACGGGAACAAAATCCCCGCCGCAATGTTTGCGGCGCGCGATTTGCCGCGGGACAAAGAACGGCTGCGGATGTACGACGAGGCCGGGCGGTTTTACGGTATTTACGAGTACCATGCAGGCGCGGGGGAAGCGCGTCCTGTGAAAATGTTCTTGGCAGATAAATAATATCATGCGTTATCAGAATCATTTCAGGAGAACATACAGTAATTGCGGGAGAGAGCAGGGCATGACGCGACAGAGGCAGAAGCCGGTTAGAGAGACAGAAGTGGGACGGACGGTATGCGAATTGTAGAAAACACAACAGAATTTCAGCTGGAAAATAAAAGCGCCGTGGCGCTTGGGAAGTTTGACGGGATTCATCTGGGCCACCGCCGGCTCCTTGAACGGGTATTGGAGCAGAAAAAACGGGGGCTTTTGACGGTGGTGTTTACATTCGATACCTCGGCGGCGTCCTTTTTCGGCGGAGAGACGAAAGAACTGTCTACCAGAGAGGAAAAAAGAGAGATGTTTTCCAGGCTGGGCATCGATGTATTGATTGAGTTTCCGTTAAACCGGGAGACGGCGGCCACGAAGCCTGCGGATTTCGTGACCCGTTATCTGGACGGGCAGATGCGGACGGCTTATCTGTGCGCGGGGCCGGATATTTCCTTTGGGAAAGGCGGCGCGGGGAACTACGCGCTTCTGGCGGAGTATGCCGGAACCTGCGGGTATCAGGTGGAGCTGATCGACAAGGTACGTGTGGACGGGGAGGAGGTCAGTTCCACCAGAGTGCGGCAGGCGGTTCGGGCAGGTGAGATGGAGACGGTTTCCGCCATGCTGGGCGCGCCCTACTGTGTGAGCGGGAAGGTGGTTCACGGCAGACAGCTCGGGCGGAAACTCGGTATGCCCACGGCGAACCTTTTGCCGGACATAAGAAAGCTTCTGCCTCCAAACGGCGTTTACTATTCCCGGGCAAGACTCGGGGATAAGACATACCGGGGGATTTCTAACGTGGGATACAAGCCTACCGTTTCGGCGGAGCGGATCCTGGGGGTGGAAACTTATCTCTATGATTTTGCGGGAGAGGTCTACGACAGAGATATGACGGTGGAGCTTCTGGCATTTCGCAGAAAGGAGCGGGCGTTTGCGGATGTGGAGGCGCTGCGCCGACAGATCGAGGCTGATGTGGAGGCAGGGAGAAAATTCCCGTAGGCGTATTTCAAAAGTCTTTTTTTGTCGTAAGGGGTTGTAAGAGGTTTTTTTTTTCGATACAATAGAGAAGTGTAGCTTTTCAATGGGGAAAAGAACAAAGGAAGGATATCTGAACCAAGATGAATCTATCTATCATACTTTCCATGGCGGGCGGCCTTGGGCTGTTCCTGTATGGTATGCGCATTATGAGCGACAGCATCGAGAAGGTTGCGGGCGCCAAGCTGAGAGGGATATTGGAGCGGTTGACGACCAACCGTTTTACGGCGATTTTAGTGGGTGTGTTCTTTACGGCAGTGATCCAGTCCTCGTCGGCCTGTACAGTCATGGTGGTCAGTTTTGTAAATTCCGGTCTGATGACGCTGACACAGGCTGCGGGCGTGATCTTCGGCGCGAACATCGGTACGACGGTAACCGCGCTCCTTGTTTCCTTTAAATTAGAGAAGGCGGCTCCCGTGATTCTGCTTGTGGGCGTGCTCATTATTATGTTTGTGAAGAAGCAGAAGGTTTCCCGGTGGGGAGAGGTGATTATCGGCTTCGGCGTTCTTTTTATGGGACTCAGTACCATGTCGGGCGCCATGACGGGCATGAAGGATTCGCCTGCGGTTTTACATATGTTTGCTTCGCTGCAGTCCCCGTTTCTGGCGGTTCTTCTGGGGACAGTATTGACGGCAGTGATTCAGAGCTCTTCCGTAACGGTCAGTATCATGGTGCTTCTGGCCAATCAGGGGCTGATGAGCATGGATATCGGCATGTTCATTATTCTCGGCTGTAATATCGGCGCCTGTACCTCCGCGCTGCTGGCTTCCCTGAGCGGTAAGAAGGACGCAAAGAGGGCGGCGGCGATCCACCTGGTCTTCAATGTGATCGGCACGATCATAGTTTACATCATATTTATGCTGGCAGTGAATCAGATTGTCGGCGGTCTGTCGGTTCTTGCTCACGGCGATCCGGGCAGAATGGTTGCATACGCCCATATATTGATTAAAGTATTCCAGGTTATTATTATGATGCCTTTTATCAGGCAGATTGTGAAGCTGACCTATCTGCTTGTGCCCGGAGACGACAAGAAGATCGGCTACCGGGACAGCTACCAGCTTAAGTACATCGGCGAAAAGGTAGTCTTGAACCCTGCCACGGCTGTGGTGGAGGTGATCAAGGAGCTTGACCGCATGGGATCCCTTGCGGATGAAAATTTAAACCGCGCCATGAATGCGCTGATTACGCTTGACCGTGAGGAGATCGACGAGGTCTATGAGGTGGAGAAGAACATCGACTTCTTAAGCCATGCCATTACCAACTATCTGGTGAAGATTAACCAGACAACCCTGCCGATCGAAGACTTGAAGAGCATCGGCGCGCTGTTCCACGTGGTGAACGACATCGAGCGGATCGGCGACCATGCGGAGAACATTGCGGATGCGGCGGTGCAGAGAGAGAAGACCGGCGTCGGCTTCTCCAAGGCAGCGCAGCGGGAGCTGGGCGAAATGATGAATATGGTCAATACGCTTCTGCGCTTCTCCTTTGAAATGTTCGTCAAGAGCACGGAGGAGCATGAGGAAGATATCAGGAATCTGGAGGAGGCCATAGACGAAAAGGAAAAGGAGCTGCAGCAGCGTCATATCGAGCGGCTTTCCAACAATGAGTGCACGCCTGAGGCGGGCGCCATGTTCTCGGATATTGTGTCGGGACTTGAGAGAGTGGCGGATCATGCCACAAATATTGCTTTTGCAAACAGCTACTTTGAGCCGAATTAGATGCCCGATGCTTGACAGAGAGGAGTGTGATTGTTATAATAACCCCGTAATTGTTACAGAAATGTTACAGAAAAGCTGCATACGGGGAAAAGGAAACGGCTTTACATGAATAGAAAGAAAAAAATTTTAATAATAACGGGTGTCACCTTATTGCTGACTTCATTTGCGGTACAAGCTTCCATGCCTGTGCCTGATCTTTTGCCGATCGGGCAGTTGAAACTGAATATGGAAGCAGTGGAGAAGGATTCGCAGGAGGAAGGACAGGTTAGCGGTAACAGCGCAGTGGAGAGTGTTTCTGAAAACGATGTGGAGACGGCGCAGGATGTGCTGGACGGGGAAGCTATCGGGTGGGGCGAGATCATGATCTCCGACAAGACGGCGGAGGATTATGAGCTTGCTTACGAGCGGGCCAAGAACGCCAACTGGGGCTACACGAATCTGGGAATTGCGGATGTCAGCGATAACCTGAATATCCGCGCCATCGCCGCGGAGGATGGCAGGCTTGTGGGGAAACTGCCCAGAAACGCGGCCTGTGAGGTGATTGATACGGACGATACCTGGGCGCATATCAAATCCGGAAGCGTGGAGGGGTATGTGAGTCTGGATTATCTCTTGACAGGAGTCCTCGCCAAATTTAAGGCGGAGGAGCTGGCGGTTACCGTTGCGAAGGTGAACACGGACAGTTTGAAGGTTCGGGCGGAAGCGAACACGGAGTCGGAGGTAATTACGCTGGTTGCCATGGGTGAGGAGCTTGAGGTGGCGGCCGTGGAAGGCGACTGGGTCAAGGTGCTTCTGGACAATGACGAGGTCTATGTCTCCGCGGAGTACGTGGAGGTCAGCGCGGAGCTCGGCACGGCGGTTACGATGACGGAGCTGCTTTATGGGCAGGGTGTCTCCGATGTGCGGGTGGATGTCTGCCAGTATGCCAAGGAATTTATCGGCAATCCTTATGTGTGGGGCGGTACCAGTCTGACAAAGGGGACGGACTGTTCCGGCTTTGTGATGAGGGTCTTTCAGAAGTACGGTGTGAAGCTGCCGCGGAATTCCAGGGCGCAGGCAAACTGTGGCACCACCATCAAGGTGTCGGAGGCGAAGCCGGGTGACCTGATCTTCTACGCAAAGGGCAAGACCATCAACCATGTGGCGATTTATATCGGAAACGGGCAGGTAGTCCACGCCAGCAGTCCCAAGACGGGCATTAAGATTTCCAACGTGTCCTACCGCACGCCTTTTAAGGCGGTGCGGATCCTGTACGATTGAAGCGGCGCGGGGAAACAGAGGAAAAGATGGAAAAACGGATTTTAACATATCGAAAATATATGGATGAGCTGCTTTTGCGGGAGGACGTTGATTGGGAGCGGATTCGGGAGGAGCATCTTGTACAGGTGGGCTTTTTTCAGCACGAGCGGCTGATCCATCTGATTGTCACGGTGATTTTTGCCCTGTTTGCCGTGCTGTCCGTTGGGATGGCGTTTCTGCTGATGGCATGGGGAACGGAGGGCGCGGGAAGCTGGTTTTTGGTGGTGGCGGCGTTTCTGGCGCTTCTGATTCCTTATGTACGTCATTACTATATATTGGAAAACGAAGTGCAGAAGATGTACGGACAGTACGATGTAATTATCGAAAAAATAAGTAAAAAGACGGGCAAAACGGGCTTTACAATGAAAGAACACTGTGGTAGAATATGACGGTATGGATTTCAGCCGGCACGCAGATGTGGGACACTCCGACCCCTTCTTGGTGTCAGGCGGTTGTCAGGGCAGCCCCCTGAGGGAAAGGAGAAACTATGATTTCTAAGGAAAAGAAGACAGCGATTATCAAAGAGTATGCCAGATCTGAGGGCGACACCGGTTCGCCGGAGGTACAGGTAGCAGTTCTGACGGCGAGGATTCAGGAGCTGACAGAGCACTTGAAGGAGAATCCGAAGGATCACCATTCCAGAAGAGGACTTCTGAAAATGGTAGGCCAGAGACGCGGCCTGCTCGGCTATCTGAAAGAGAAGGATATTGAGAGATATCGTGCATTGATCGAGAAGCTTGGACTTCGTAAATAATAAGGGATGATGAGCGGAGATAGGGTTGGCAGGTTCGACCCTAAATCCGCTCTTCTCATATAATTATAACAGTTCATCCGAACCGATTGAGCGTTGCTCAATCACGAGATTCGCTTTGCAAACTCGGGCATTAGTGGGAATGAACTGGGAGAAAAGAAGAGAAGAAGGAGAGAAGATTATGTACAAGAGTTACACCTTAGAGCTCGCCGGGCGTACCCTTCGGGTAGACATCGGCAGAGTCGGCAAACAGGCAAACGGCTGCGCTTTCATGCAGTATGGCGAGACCACCGTGTTATCCACGGCGACGGCCTCCGATAAACCGAGGGATGGTATTGATTTCTTCCCTTGCAGCGTGGAGTATGAGGAGAAGTTTTATTCCGTAGGCAAGATACCCGGCGGCTTCAACAAGAGAGAGGGTAAGCCCTCCGAGAACGCGATTTTGACAAGCCGCGTGATCGACCGCCCTATGAGACCCTTATTCCCGAAGGATTACCGCAACGACGTTACTTTGAACAATCTGGTGATGAGCGTTGACCCGGCGTGCCGTCCGGAGCTGGTGGCGATGATCGGTACGGCGATCGCGACATGCATTTCGGATATCCCCTTTGCGGGCCCCTGCGCGATGACGCAGATGGGCATGGTGGACGGCGAGCTGATCGTCAATCCTTCCCAGGAGCAGTGGGACAAGGGTGATCTGAAGATGACCGTGGCTTCCACCGCGGAGAAGGTGATGATGATCGAGGCGGGCGCCAATGAGGTGCCGGAGGCGAAGGTGCTGGAGGCGATCTACAAGGCGCATGAGGTAAACCAGACGCTGATCACGTTCATCAACCAGATCGTTGCAGAGGTGGGCAAGCCGAAACACACCTATGAAAGCTGCGCGGTTCCCGAGCAGATGTTTGAGGACATGAAAAAGATCGTGACGCCCGAGGAGATGGAGACGGCTGTCTTCACCGATGAAAAGCAGGTGCGCGAGGAGAATATCAGAAATATCACGGCAAGACTGGAGGAGGCTTTCGCGGAGAACGAAGAGTATCTGGCGGTGCTCGGCGAGGCGGTGTATCAGTATCAGAAGAAGACCGTGCGCAAGATGATTTTAAAAGACCACAAGCGTCCCGACGGCAGGGCGTTAGACCAGATTCGCCCTCTGGCGGCGGAGGTGGATATCATTCCGAGAGTGCACGGTTCCGCCATGTTCACGAGAGGGCAGACACAGATCTGCAATGTATGCACGCTGGCGCCTCTTTCGGAGATTCAGAAAGTGGACGGCTTAGACCCGAACATCACGGGCAAGAGATATATGCACCACTACAATTTCCCGTCCTACTCCGTAGGCGAGACAAAGGTGAGCAGAGGACCGGGCAGAAGAGAGATCGGTCACGGCGCACTGGCGGAGAGAGCGTTACTGCCGGTACTTCCCTCCGAGGAGGAGTTCCCTTACGCGATCCGTACCGTGTCGGAGACCTTTGAATCCAACGGTTCTACCTCCATGGCTTCCACCTGTGCGTCCTGCATGTCCCTGATGGCTGCGGGCGTGCCGATCAAGAAGATGGTGGCGGGTATCTCCTGCGGTCTGGTAACTGGCGATACGGATGATGATTTTGTATTGTTGACAGATATTCAGGGTCTTGAGGATTTCTTTGGTGATATGGACTTTAAGGTGACCGGTACGCATGACGGTATCACGGCGATCCAGATGGACATCAAGATCCACGGCTTGACGAAGCCCATCGTGGAGGGTGCGATCGGCAGATGCCGCGAGGCGAGGGAGTTCATTATGGCGAACTGTATGAGTCCCGCGATCTCCGCACCCCGCAAAGAGGTTGGCCCTTACGCGCCGAAGATCATTTCCATCCAGATCGATCCTGAGAAGATCGGCGATGTGGTTGGACAGCGCGGCAAGACCATCAACGAGATCATTGCCCGCACCGGCGTGAAGATCGACATCAACGACGAGGGACAGGTTTCCGTATGCGGCACGGATCACGAAATGATGGACAAGGCTGTGGACATGATTAAGATGATTACCACGGATTTCGAGGAAGGGCAGATCTTCCAGGGCACCGTAGTGAGCATCAAGGAGTTCGGCGCATTTATCGAGTTCGCGCCGGGCAAGGAAGGCATGGTTCACATCTCCAAGATCGCGAAGGAGAGAATCAATCGCGTGGAGGATGTGCTCACCCTTGGCGACAAGGTGACGGTGGTATGTCTCGGCAAAGATAAGATGGGCAGAATCAGCTTCTCCATGAAGGATGTGGCACAGGTCTAACAACGTAAGAAGTGCTTCTAAAGACGTCCCGCCATTGGACGGAACGCCAAGAAGCACGAAGTCTTACGTGGGAGAAGCGTGCGAAAAGAAGTTCTAATGCTTGCAGCAAAGGCTGCTTCGCAAAGAACTTCGATGTTTCGCACCAGAGAATGTCCAAGAGGCGGGCATTCTCCGCATGGATTGAGAGTCTTAGAAATGGCATTCTCCATATAAAATGAAGGTAGGAAAGTATGAATAATTCGGGCGTAGTTGCACGCACGAATGATAAGGACGGCGGGAGATATTACACGAAACGCCATTTGGAAGAACTGGTAAAGCTGCAGACCAGCGTGCTGCGGACACAGGCGCTGGAGCTGCGGCGTATGAATGAACGCATTCTGGAAACTTTGAGCAATGTGGTGGAGTTCCGCAATCTGGAGTCCGGCGACCATGTGAAGCGGGTGAAGGATTTCACGAGAATCCTTGCGGGGCATCTGGCGAAAGGGTGCCCGGAATATCAACTGGATAGGGAAGCCGTCGATGTGATTACAGCGGCGGCTGCTTTGCATGATGTAGGAAAAATTGCGATCCCGGATTCCATCCTGTTAAAGCCCGGAAAGCTCACCGCGCAGGAATTTGAGGTGATGAAGACACATACAACAAAGGGGTGTGAAATCATCGCCATGCTGGGAGATATACAGGAAGGGGAGTACGGCAGGACAAGTTATGAAATCTGTCGGTATCATCACGAGCGGTATGATGGGAGAGGATATCCGGAAGGATTGAAAGAGGAAGAGATTCCCGTTGCCGCGCAGATCGTTTCGCTTGCAGATGTCTATGACGCGCTGGTCAGCGAGCGCTGCTATAAAAGCGCGTACACGCCTGCGGAGGCGTACGACATGATTATGCGGGGAGAGTGCGGTCAGTTTTCCCCCAAGCTCCTGTTATGTCTGGATCAGGCAAGAGAAGAGCTTGAGGAGAAAGCAGGGGGCAGCGGGGTTCTTACCATGTAGAGGAATTGCCCGCCTTTTCTTCGCAGTATTTACAGCGGTATATTTCCTTTTCTTCATCGGCCAGCACGAAGATATGCGGCAGCTCCTGCTCGATGGAAGTGATACAGCGGGGGTTTCTGCATTTCAGTACGTTGTGAATTTCGCGGGGGAGCACAAGTTCTTTCTTATCAACAATTTCTCCGTCCTTGATGACGTTGACGGTAATATTGTGATCGATTACGGCGAGGATATCCAGGTTCAGTGTGTCGATATCGCACTCTACTTTCAGGATATCCTTTTTTCTCATCTTATTGCTGCGGGCGTTCTTGATGATCGCTACCGTGCAGTCCAGCTTGTCCAGTTTCAGATGATGATAGATTTCAAGGCTTTTGCCTGCTTCAATATGATCGAGAACGAAGCCTTCCTCAATTTTTCCTACATTTAACATATGGCGATACCTTCTTTCTTTCATGATATAAGAGCCGGCGACAGTCAAAATTGCTTCCATCGGATTGGTTTAATAACGATTGTTTTTATTAATTCAACTCTCGATGCCGAGAAGTGTCAGGATCAGCGCCATTCTCACATAGACGCCGTACTGCGCCTGTTTAAAGTAGACGGCGCGTGGATCGTCGTCCACCTCCACGGAAATTTCATTGACGCGGGGCAGGGGATGGAGAATCAGCATATCCTCTCTGGCGGCGGAAAGCTTGGTCTTATCCAGAATATAAAAGTCTTTTAATCGCACATAATCTTCTTCGTTAAAGAAGCGTTCCTTCTGGACTCTTGTCATATAGAGGAGATCTAGTTCCGACATACAATCTTCCAGACGGATTACTTCCTCGTAGGGAATGTTCTTTTCCGTCAGCATGTCCGTGATATAGTCGGGCACTTTCAGCTCCTCGGGAGATATGAAGATGAAACGGATATCGTTATAGCGGATCAGGGCGTTGATGAGGGAATGCACGGTTCGTCCGAATTTCAGGTCTCCGCACAGGCCGATGGTAAAGCCGCCGAGCCGTCCTTTTAAGGAACGGATGGTGAGCAGATCCGTCAGTGTCTGGGTGGGATGCTGGTGTCCGCCGTCTCCCGCGTTGATGACAGGGATGCCGGAGCGCTCCGCCGCCACCATGGGCGCGCCTTCTTTGGGATGGCGCATGGCGCAGATATCCGCATAACAGGAGACAATGCGTATGGTGTCGGAAACGCTCTCGCCCTTTGCGGCGGAGGAGGAAGCCGCGTCAGAAAAGCCAAGAACGCGCCCGCCAAGATACAGCATGGCGGCCTCAAAGCTTAGGCGTGTGCGCGTGCTCGGCTCGTAAACG
>ERZ778517.1508-NODE-1508-length-16986-cov-3.958538_pt1 | contig 16986 bp, 12 predicted proteins | sample MGYA00510341_ERZ778517 | MGnify/ENA primary metagenome ERZ778517 (study PRJEB29527, sample SAMN07138964) | mouse gut metagenome | material: feces | host: mouse | place: China:Nanjing | collected 2016-01-25 ... | reverse complement strand
GAAGGGAATGCTGGCAAGCAAAAAAGGATAGTTAATTGGTAAATGGAGCACTAGCCGTTCACAGCAATGGCTGTTTCGCAAAGTCAGCAAAGCTGACTTGGTACTTCTAAGTTTTACCCAGAAAAATGCCTGAAATGCGGCATTTTTCATCCCGATTTGAGTCGCGGCAGAGCTGTGACATAAAGGTTAACGGAAATCAGGATAGAGAGGATAAAGGTACCTAAAAATTAATTAATACTGAGCTAATTTTAAGTTACAAATAGCTAAAAAAATAATGTTCGCTTTTGTGCGTATTTCATAAAAAGAAAAAACAAGATTTGTTTTACTTGTTATTTTGGGGCTGCAATAGTAGAATGAGAGACAAAGATGTGGGAGACACAGATTGCATGGCTGGCGCAGCCCTGCTTATCATTCGGTTAAAAATTAGGCTAAATTTAACTTTCCTTATGAAGTGAACGGGTATGCCGCTTGACAGGCATTGGGAATACGCATCTGTGGTGATAAAATTTGGTTGACGGGGAGAATGGAAAATGGGATATGAAATACATGCCGAAAAGGGATGGGTGAACAGGGGAAATCTATATCGGTTGAAGGAACTGATGCGGCGGGCCGAGCGGGGTGACCGCATGACGCTTGCGTTTCTGGGCGGCTCCATCACGCAGGGCTCCGTCTCCTCGCAGTATACGAACTGCTATGCATATCTGGTCTACGATTGGTTCGTAAGGCGCTTCCCCAAGACTGCGTTTACCTATGTGAATGCGGGTGTGGGCGGTACGACATCACAGTTTGGCGTGGCAAGGGTGGATGAGGATGTGCTCGCTTTCAAGTCGGACTTTGTGAGTATCGAATTTTCGGTCAATGATGACAATACGGATTTTTACCGGGAAACCTATGAAGGATTGGTGCGGAAGGTGTACGGAAACGCGTTTGCGCCGGCGGTCTTATTGGTACATAATATGTTCTATGACACGGGCGTGAGTGCGGAGGAAAAGCACAGGGAAATCGGGGCGCACTATCAACTGCCCAGCGTCAGCATGAAGCCTTCCATTTACGCGCAGGTAGAGGCGAACGTGATTGACAGGCGGGAACTCACTGCCGATGATCTGCATCCCAATTCGGAAGGGCACGCTCTGCTGGCGGAGGTGATCACAGATTGTCTGGATCAGATTTATGTAAAACGGTATGAGGAGGAGAAAGCATTTCCCATGCCGGAGCCGTTGACGGAAAATGCTTATGAGAAAGCGAAACGGTTCCAGAACCACAACAGCAGTCCGGTCTGCGAAGGTTTTTTGGCGGACGGCTCGTTGAAAAAATATGTGAACGATATGTTCCGCGGCGGCTGGACGGCGTCGGAGCAGGGCGCAAAAATTTGTTTTGAAGTGGAAGGAACGGAGATTGCCGTGCAGTACCGCAAGTCGGTAAAACATCCCGCGCCGGTGGCGGTGGCGGTGGTGGACGGAGCGGAAGAAAACGCGGTCACACTGGATGCCAATTTTGAGGAAGACTGGGGAGACAGCCTGCATATTGACACGCTGGCGCATCACATTTCCCCCGGCAGGCATAAAGTGGAGATACGGCTGACACAGACCCATGCGGACGATGCGGTGCCGTTTTATTTGGTATCATTGATTGCAGCGAAATAAAAACGGAGGGATACATATATGTTCAGAGAGGATTTTGTGTGGGGCGTTGCGAGCAGCGCCTATCAGGTGGAAGGAAAAGACCAAGAGGATGGCGCGGGGAAAATGATCTGGGATACGTTCACGGAGGAGGGCGGCATTTTAGACCATACGAACGCCTATGTTTCCTGCGACCATATGCACCGTTATAAGGATGACTATAAGCTGATGCGCCTGCTTGGCGTGAAGGCTTACCGCTTTTCCATAAACTGGGCAAGGATTCTGCCGGAGGGCACGCGCCGCGTAAACGAGAAAGGTGTCGCGCTCTACCGGGATATGATTCTGGAGATGAAGAAAAACGGCATCACGCCTTATATTACGATGTACCACTGGGAACTGCCGCAGGCGCTGCAGGATAAAGGCGGCTGGCTGAACGAGGAGATCATAGGCTGGTTTGGCGAGTATGCGAAGGTGGTGGCGGAGAATTTTTCCGACCTTTGCGAATACTTTTTTACGCTCAATGAGCCACAGTGCTTTGTGGGGCTCGGGCATCTGCACGGTGTCAATGCGCCGGGGAAAAAACTGCCCATTAAGGATACCTTTCAGATTGCCCACAACGCGATGCGCGCCCACGGTCAGGCAGTGATCAATCTTCGTAAATATGCGAAACAGCCAATTCGGATCGGCTATGCGCCCACCTGTGGAATGGCCTATCCGGCAAGCAATGACCCGGCGGACATTGAGGCGGCAAGAAAGGTGCTCTTTTCCTTCTACAATCCTATGGACAACTGGACATGGAATGTGGCATGGTTTTCCGATCCCGTGTTTCTGGGGCGTTATCCCGAGGAAGGGCTTGCAAAATTCAAGGAGTATCTGCCCGAGATTACGGAGGAGGATATGGCGCTGATCGCCCAGCCGCTTGATTTTATGGGGCAGAACATTTATAACGGTTACGTGGTGCGCGCAGGGGCGGACGGGGAGCCGGAGTTTGTGGACAGACCGGCAGGGTTCCCCAAGACCGCGGCGGGATGGCCGGTGACGCCGGAATGTCTCTATTGGGGCGTGAAATTCCTGTATGAGAGGTATAAGCTGCCGCTTTATATCACGGAGAACGGCATGTCCTGTCATGACATCGTGTCCCGGGACGGCAGGGTGCACGATCCCAACCGCATTACCTTTTTGGATAAGTACCTGTCGGCGCTCCAGTGCGCGGCGGATGACGGTGTGGATGTAAGAGGGTATTTTGAGTGGACGTTTTTAGATAATTTTGAGTGGAACAAAGGGTATACCGAACGGTTCGGGCTGGTGTATGTGGATTTCCAGACCCAGAAGCGGATTGCCAAAGATTCCGCATACTGGTATCAGAAGGTGATGGAGACAAACGGGGAGGTGCTGTCGGTGAATCAGAAAGAAAAACCGATTTTATTTTTAAATCCTGTGTTTAAGCAGATGATCTGGGGCGGCGAGCGTCTGGGAACGGACTGGCCCTACCAGATTCCGGGATCGGGCACCGGGGAGTGCTGGGCGGTGAGCGCCCACCCGAACGGGGAATGTACGGTGAAGGAAGGGATTTATGCGGGGAAAACCCTGTCTCAGCTCTGGGAGGAGGAGCCGACGCTTTTCGGGAACACGGGGCTTGACCGTTTCCCGCTTCTCACAAAGATTATTGATGCGAAGACAGACCTGAGTATCCAGGTGCATCCCGACGATGCCTATGCGGGGGCACACGAAAACGGGTCGCTCGGCAAGACGGAGTGCTGGTATATTCTCGACTGTGAGGCGGATTCCACACTGGTGATCGGTCACAACGCGAAGGATAAGGAAGAGCTTACTGCCATGATAAAAGAGGGCAGATGGGGCGAGTTTATTCGGGAACTGCCGGTGAAAAAGGGAGACTTTATCCAGATCGACCCGGGTACGGTACACGCCATCAAGGGCGGCATTATGCTTCTTGAGACCCAGCAGAATTCGGACATTACCTACCGGGTATACGACTATGACAGACTGACCGATGGGAAGCCCAGACAGCTTCATGTGGAGCAGAGCATCAACGTGATTACGGTGCCGGCAAAGCCCGCCGCAGAGTGTATCAAAGAGGCGGCGGATCTGCCGAAAGACCGGATGAACTTATTGATTTCCTGTCCTTATTATAAGGTTTGGAAGATCGATGTGGCGAGTCAGATTTCCTTCCCCCAGGAGCATCCGTTCCTGATTATGAGCGTGACGGCAGGAGAGGGACTGATCAATGGGCAGATGCTACAGAAGGGCGACCATTTTATCCTGCCCTGCGGTTACGGCGAGGTGGAACTGCAAGGGCAGATGGAGCTGATTGCGGCGTCTGTTTAAGTGTTGTTTCCGGGCTGTTTCCGTCGGCATTTCACAGAGCGGAAATGCTGTATTTCAGGCATTCTCCTATGCGAAGCTCGGTGCTTCCAGATCAGCCTGTTTTTACGTCCGGGTTCTGTGGCGGACGCCTTTAGAAGTGCTTTCCGCATTTCTGACACAGAGCCAGAAACCATTTATGGATTTTGGAATTATCAGACAGTTCCGGGTGGAAGGAGAGCCCGATCTGGTTCCCGTATTTAACGGCCACGATATTGCCGTCTACTTTTGCCAGAACTTCAACATGTTCGTCTGCGCGCTCGATGTAGGGCGCGCGGATAAAAATCATAGGGTAGCTTCCGATTCCCTTGACCGATTCCTCGGTGACAAAGCTGGAGAGCTGTCTGCCGTAAGCGTTTCGCCTGACGGTGACGGGCAGCGTTCCCAGATGGGTGACGGGGGCTGTTTTTTCTTGCTTCGTCCTGTCTGCGACGGGGATGCTGATTTCCTGCGCTAAAAGAATCAATCCGGCACAGGTGGCCAGCGTGGGGAGCCCGCTTGCAATCAGTTCCCGTAATGGCGTAAACAGGCCGGACTTGTGCAAAAGCTGTCCCTGTACGGTGCTCTCCCCGCCGGGCAGGACGATGCCGTCGATTCCTTGAAGGTCGGAAGACTGCCTGATTTCCGTGCAGACAGTGCCGAGATCTGTGAGCATATGTTCATGTTCTATAAACGCGCCCTGCAGGGCGAGTACGCCGATCTTTACATTTCCCATCCGAATCTCACACGCCTCTCTCTTCCATGATAAGTTTAATTTCCTCCGGATTGATGCCGACCATGGCTTCGCCCAGATCTTCCGAAAGTTTTGCAATCAGGGTGGCATCCGTGTAGTTGGTGACAGCCTGCACGATGGCCGCCGCCCGCTTTGCCGGGTTGCCGGATTTAAAGATACCCGAACCGACGAAGACGCCCTCCGCGCCAAGCTGCATCATCAGCGCAGCGTCCGCAGGTGTCGCGACGCCTCCTGCGGCAAAATTCACGACGGGGAGTTTCCCGTTTTCGTGGACATAGAGAGCCAGTTCATAGGGAACCTGTAACTGCTTTGCCGCCTCAAATAACTCGTCTTTTTTCATGGAGACAAGCTGGTTGATCTGGGCGTTCATTTTGCGCATATGACGGACGGCCTGCACCACATCCCCGGTTCCCGGCTCGCCCTTTGTGCGGATCATGGAAGCACCCTCATTTATTCTCCTTAGCGCCTCTCCCAGATCCCTTGCACCGCAGACAAAAGGAACTTTAAACGCCGTTTTATCTATATGATAAACGTCATCTGCGGGGGATAGAACCTCCGATTCGTCAATATAGTCGATCTCGATTGCCTGCAGCACCTGCGCCTCTACAAAGTGGCCGATCCGGCATTTCGCCATGACGGGGATGCTGACGGCCTCCTGTATGCCCTTTATCATTTTCGGGTCGCTCATACGGGATACGCCGCCCGCAGCTCTGATATCAGCCGGAATCCGTTCCAATGCCATGACGGCGCAGGCGCCGGCTTTCTCTGCGATCCTGGCCTGCTCGGGGGTGGTGACGTCCATGATGACGCCGCCCTTTAACATCTGTGCCAGTCCTTTGTTCAGTTCATATTGTGTCTGTTCCATAGTTTCCTCCATTCTGAAAGTATTTCTATGGAGGACGCGCCCAGTATCGATTTGCGCTTTGTCCTCCCGGTTGCATTTTTATGGTATCTATGTTACAGTAAATCTGGTTATATAGAAATAATCAAAATAATATTAAATTAAATGTCATTTGGGAGTGAAAAAAGATGCTGACCTATGATTTTGCAAAGGCGCAGGGACCTTTGTACGAATATATCTATCAATGCATAAAAGATGATATCATGGAGGGAAATCTGCGACAGGGAGAGAAGCTGCCGTCAAAAAGATCTTTTGCCAAAAACAATGGCATTAGTACCATTACCATCCAGAATGCGTATGACCAGTTGATCAGCGAAGGGTACATATACACGATTCCACAGAAGGGCTATTATGTGGCGAAGCTCGAAGGTATGAAGAAGGTGCAGCGGGAGAGCAGCATTTCTCTGAATATCAGCATTCCGGAGGGAAGACCTTCTTATGAGGTGGATTTATCCGATAACAGAATGAATCCGGCGCTTTTTCCTTTTTCCATATGGGCGAAGGTTCTGCGCGGCATTATTTCCGATAAAAGCGGCGAACTGATGGAGGCGTCCCCGGCCGGAGGCATCGGAGAGCTGCGGACGGCAATCGCGGAACATCTGAAATCGTTCCGGGGGATGCTTGTGGATCCGGATCAGATCGTGATTGGTGCAGGGACGGAGTATTTGTACGGGCTGCTTGTACAGCTTTTGGGAAATGAGAAGCAGTACTGCGTGGAAAATCCGGGCTATCGGAAGATTGTACAGGTGTACAGGCAGTATCACATATCATGCAAGTATGCGGATCTGGATGAAATGGGAATGACATTTGAAGGGCTGCGGGCCGCCGGGGCGGATATTGCGCATATCAGCCCGAATCATCACTTTCCTACGGGGATTACCATGCCTGCCGGAAGGCGCTATGAGATTTTAGCGTGGGCAAATGAGAGAGTGGGACGTTATATCATCGAGGACGATTATGACAGTGAGTTTCGCCTAAACGGGAAACCGATCCCGCCCCTGTTCAGTATGGACGCCTGCGAAAAGGTAATTTATATGAACACCTTTTCCAAGTCCCTTACGCCGACCATCCGGATCAGCTATATGGTTCTGCCGGTGCACCTGATCAACCGTTTTTACAGGGAACTGTCCTTTTACGCCTGCACGGTCTCTAATTTTGAACAGTATACGCTGGCGGCATTTATCCGGAAAGGATATTTTGAAAAACATATCAACCGTATGCGTCTGTATTACAGCAGGCAGAGAAAAAAGATGATTGAAACGATCAGGAAAAGCAGATTGCATGATGTGTGTGAGATCATGGAAAATGATTCCGGTCTGCATTTCCTGATTCGGATCAAAACCGATAAGGAAGATGGGGAGATTCTTCGGGCATTGAGGGAAAGGGGAATCCGAGTGAACGCGCTTTCGGAATATTTTTTCACCCCAAGCGACAGGAAACACTGTTTTATTATCAATTATTCCAACATAGATACCGAAAAAGCGGGGGAAGCCTGCGATATTTTTTATGAGATGCTGACGGAATAAAAATCTATTTCTCAAACCCATGAACCCAGTCCGCTTTTAGAAAATAGAGCAGAAATACAATGGAGCTTAAGCTCCAAGTCAGCGGATAAGCCCAGAAAATCATCTGGATCTTCGGGATAAAATGCAGGATGACGGTGATATAGCTCACACGGACGATGCACCAGAAACAGAGCATGGTGAGCATAGGCACAGCGGCTTTTCCGGCGCCTCTCAAGATGCCTGCGATACAGTGGGAGAAGGAGAGCAGGAAATAGAAGAGCGTGACCGTCCTGGCATGGATTGTCCCGTAAGCGATCACCTCCGGCGTGCGGTTGAAAGCGGCAATTAGAACAGGTATGGTAAAATAAATAAAGATGCCCACAAGCTCCGCCGTGATGACGGAGCAGAGGATACCGAAGCGCGCCCCTTTTTTTGCGCGCTCATACTGTTTGGCGCCCAGATTCTGGCTGATGAAGGTGGTGAGGGCCATGGCGAAACAGGTGATGGGCAGGAAGCCGAACCCCTCGATTTTAGAGTAAGCGCCGCTGCCCGCAACAGCCATCTTGCCAAACTTGTTGATGTTTGACTGTACCACCACATTTGCGAGGGCGATGATGGAGTTCTGGAATCCCGCGGGCAGCCCGTTGGAGATCACCTCATGGAGTATGGGGAGATCAAAGCGGATGCTCTTTATGGATACGCGGTAGTCCGACGGGCTCTTGCGGGTCAGCCGCCAGAGACAGAGGAAAGCGCTGAAAAACTGAGAAAGAATCGTGGCGAGCGCGGCGGCGCCGACACCGAACCCCATTACGGCGATAAACAGTAAGTCCAGCACAATGTTGATGGCGGATGACACGATCAGATAAACGAGTGGGTGTCTGCTGTCCCCAACGGACTGTAAAATGCCCACAAAGACATTGTACATGACAAAGGAGAGGGAGCCGAGGAAATAGATGCGGAAATAGACCGTGGATTCGGGCAGCACATCGGCAGGCGTTCCCATCCATATGAGGATGCGGGAAGTCAGGACAGTGCCCGCAACGGTCAGAAAGACACCGGCGGCAAGTCCGAAAGCAACCGTCGTGTGGACGGCTTTCTGCACTTCCTCTATTTTCTGCGCGCCGTAATACCGGGCGATGACAACCCCTGCGCCCACGGATATTCCCTGAAAGAAACCGACCATCAGAAAAATAAGGTTACCCGATGAGCTGACGGCGGCCAGCGCGTTGCTGCCAAGGAAATTTCCGACAATGAGGGAGTCGGCAGTATTGTATAACTGCTGAAACAGATTCCCCAGAAAAAGCGGGAACGCAAAGGCAATGAGCTGCTTCCAGATGCAGCCCTCAGTCAGCAGGGTTGTTTTTGCGGTGCATGTTTCGTTGTTCATGTTTCCTCCATTGCGATGCTTAGCAAATTTATCGGCGATCCAATGGATGATTTCGCCGACGTTATGCTTATTGTATTAAATCTCTGAAGCTGTAATTCATAGTGTCAACAAGGATTGCGCGTAATTTCTGCGGCGCAAGCTGTTTGACCTGCGTCTATTGTACCACAAAGTATTCGGCATGGTGTTTATCCGAGAGAATTTTTGAGAATAAATTTGGAAACTTATTTTTTGCCATGTCACAGTAAGGTGTGATATGATAAATGTAGCGATACCTGAGAAGAAAGGAACGGACTGAAATGTTTGGAATCATATGGACGATTGTAGTGATATACATTTGTTACCGTGTTTATAAACAGCGTATGGGGAATCCGTCCGAGAATAATCAGAGAAGACAGTCGCCGAATCCGCAGGGACAGATACAGACATCCCAAAGACAGAGAACGATACAGACGAGACCTTTTGTACAGCCTCCACAGGCTGGACAGATACCGCAGGCAAAACCTCTCGTGCAGCCGGCGCGCGCAAAGCAGATGCCGCAGGCGAAGGCACAGAAAAAGTCGGCAGAGAGTCAGGCAAAGAGTGAGAATGAGCCGGAATCTACGCTGGCATATCTGGAGGAAAAGGCGAGACAGGATGCCGTGGAGCATGAAATGGAGAAACGCGAGGAGGCGAAACGGCTCTACGAAAGCTCCGGCGGACTTCGTCCTGCGGGACGACTTTACGAGGGGGACAGGGTGCCGAACGGCTGTAAATGTGTTGCCTGTGGTTACTGTGGAGCACAGAATCTGATTCCGGTGGGGGCGCGGGAAAGGTTCAGCTGCTACTTTTGCAGGGAGCCGCTTGATACATAAGGTACGAAGGATTAAGCCATTCTTTGTCTGTAAGCAGGACAGGAAGGCATGGAGGCAAAATGGGGGAACAGGGATTTTGGCATGACAATGAAGGCTATATGGATCTGGTGATGAATAAGGTGAATATGCTGGCGGAAGACACATACATTTATGTCCTGCATTTGCGGCAGAACAGGGCGTGGTTTTCCGAGACGGCAAAATCTTATTTCGGTATCAAAGATACTTATGTGCCGGATCATTATGAGATTATGCGCGGGCTGATTCATCCGGATGATTTCTGGGAGTATGAGGAAGGGATTCCCGAGAGAGTGCGGGGCGTCAATCTGGACAGGGAATTATGTGTCCGAATGAAAGACGCGTCGGGGGAGTACCACATGTACAGCATACATACGGATATCGTGACAGAAGAAAAAAATGCGGAAGGGTATCTGCTCGTTCTGCTCCACAATGAAAATGTGCTGCCGAGAATTGACGCGCTGACCGATCTGTACTCCCACACAAGATTTGACGCGGATATTGAGACGGCGATTGACAAACAGGCGCCCTTTGCGGTTCTGATGGTTAAGCTGGAGCGGTTTACGAACCTGAATATTATATACGGCACAGATTTTACAAACCAAATACTGAAAGAGACGGCGTTGCAGTTTATCTATATGATGGATGAGAACAGCGCGGTATACCGGCTTGACGGACCTAAATTCGGGTTTATATTAAGGGGATGCGGCAGGAAAGAACTGCTTGCTTTTGAACGTAAACTTAGGGAAAAACTGTCGGAGGGGATTCGGGTAAACAATCGGCTGATCAAGCTTAAAATATGCGTGGGGGCGATTCTGATTGAACAACAGTATGACGGCAGGGCTGATTCCCTCACATCTAAGGCGTCTTATGCGCTGGGGCATTCGGAGACGGAGCATCAGGGAAATATGATTATTTTTAATGATGAGGTGCGCACGTCGAAAAATGTGGATCTGGATCTGATGAAAGTGATTCACCAGTCGGTGCGGGATGGCTGCACGGGCTTTTATGTGGAATACCAGCCTATCGTAGTTTCCGGGACGGGGCGCATTATAGGAGCGGAGGCGCTGGTGAGATGGCGGATGGAGCCTTACGGAACCGTGCCGCCCGGTATGTTTATCGAATGGATGGAGACAGATCCCGCCATGTATGAGCTTGGCAATTATGTGCTGCAGACGGCGTTGCGGGAGACGTCGGAGCTTCTTTCGATCCTGCCGGAGTTTGTCGTAAATGTCAATGTCTCGGCAAGGCAGATGGAGCGGGAAGGATTTCGCGCGGAGGTACTGCATATTTTGGAGCAGACCCGGTTTCCGGCAAGCCACCTGTGTCTGGAGCTGACGGAGCGGTGTAGGGATATGCCGCTTGATGTGATAAAGAGAGAAGTGGAATTCTTTCAGGGATACGGCATTCGTATGGCGATGGACGACTACGGAACCGGGAGTGCGTCTTCCGGAATTGTACTGTATGCCCCGATGGATGAAATCAAACTGGATATGAGTTTTATCCGCGGGATTACGGAGGATGCGAAAAAGCAGGCGATGGTCAAGTCAATCGTAGAGTTTGCCAACAGCTGTGGCATGAGCACTTGTCTGGAGGGTGTGGAGACAGAGGAACTGCAGAATTATCTGCGGCTCTATCAGGCGACATGGTTTCAGGGGTATTTTTACTCGAGGCCGGTTGAGATCGGGAAACTGCGGGAAATGGTGCAGGGGTAAATGAAGGGTCTGACAGAAAATGAAACATATTTTGATCGTGGAGGACGACGCTTCCATATCGGCGGCGCTCGTATATGCGCTGGAAAAAGAAGGATACCGCACGACGCACTGCAAACATATTGTCGATGCAATGCGGGAAACATCCACAGCGGATTTTGATCTTGCTATTTTGGATATGCAGCTTCCCGACGGCTCCGGCAGGGAAATCGCGTCTGCGTTAAAGTCCGCCGACGTTCCGATATTGTATGTCACCGTCGTGGATGACGAGGACGAAATTGTGAGATCGTTCGATGACGGTGCTGCCGATTACATCACCAAGCCGTTTCGTATGAGGGAGCTGCTTGCACGGATCAAAAGGGCGCTGCATGAAAAAGACAACGGTGAAATTTTGAAAATGGGAGAGGCGGTTATTGACGTTGAGGCGGGAAAAGTCCGTATCAAAGATCGGGAAATCAGTCTGACGGCGTTGGAATATCGGCTCTTGCTTGTTTTTGCGCAGAATCAGTCCGTTCTTTTAAAAAGGGAGCAGATTCTGGAGCGCATCTGGGACATAAGCGGCAATTTTGTAGAGGATAATACGCTGACCGTATATGTCAAGAGACTGCGGGAAAAACTGGGAGATGCGGTTTCTATTACAACCGTCAGGGGGATCGGGTATCGTGTGGGTTAGCAAAAAAGAACTTTTAGCGCTTTCCGAGGGGATTCATGCGGCGTTTGAAGGACAGCCCTTCGATCCGCGCGATGACAGGGAAGGCGCGCTCAGTATTTTGAAAAATGATATTTATACGTTGACACACGCCGGACAAGAACAAAAAAATGTCTTGGAAGAAGAGAAAGAACGCCTGGCGGAATATCTGTCCGATATATCCCATCAGTTGAAGACACCGATTTCCTCGATTCTTCTCATGACGGAGTTAATGACTGACGCGCCCGAAGAGACGCAGCGGGATTTTCTTCTCGGCATAAAAAAGGAAATCCGCCATATGGAGTGGCTTGTTTCCGTCCTCTTAAAGATGGCTAAGCTGGATTCCTCCGCTGTGAACTTTCATGCGCAAGAGACAGCGGTCAGTTATCTGCTGAAAGAAGCGCTTAAGTCACTGGACATTATACTGGATATCAGGAACCAGACCATACGTCTTTTGCATGACCTGACCTTATCCTGTGATAAAAAGTGGACTGTGGAAGCGATGATTAATCTTTTGAAAAATGCTTCGGAATGTTCCGGGGAAAACGGTGAAATTGTGATAGACAGCGGGCAGAATCCACTCTATGACTGGATATCCGTCACGGATGCCGGAGAAGGTCTGAAAAAGGAGCAGATGGCTGGTTTGTTTCGCAGGTTTGAAAGTTCGCAGAAGGAAAACGGTTATGGGATCGGGCTGCCGCTTGCGCTTTCTATCATGCGCGCGCAGAACGGCGATATCGAGGTTATGCCCGGCGGAAACGGGAGCGGCGCCACATTTTTTATGAAATTATACAAATAGTCACCGGAGAGTCACTTTTCCTATTTAAACTTATCTGTAGTGTTGTTAACGATAAGAAAAGGGGTGTCATATATGGAGATTCTGGAAGTAAACGGACTGACAAAGATATATGGAAACGGCGATAACCGGGTGACGGCACTGGATCATGTCAGTTTCCGTGTGAAAAAAGGAGAGTTTGTTGCCATTGTGGGGGCATCGGGCTCGGGGAAATCCACGCTTATGAATTTGATCGGCGGCATAGACCGCCCCACATCGGGAGACGTTGTTGTCGATGGCAGGCGCATCTTCGATATGGATGAGAGCGCTTTGGCAATTTTCAGACGCAGAAATATCGGTATTGTCTATCAATTTTATAATCTGATCCCGAACTTAACCGTAGTCGAGAATATCATGCTGCCTTGTCTGTTAGACAATCGAAAACCCGATGCACAGAAGCTGGCAGGGATTTTGGAGATGACCGGTTTATCGGATCGACAGGATCATCTTCCGGGGGAGCTTTCCGGCGGTCAACAGCAGCGCGTTTCCGTGGGAAGGGCGCTCATCAACGCTCCGGCGTTTATTCTGGCTGACGAGCCGACGGGGAATCTTGACAGCAAGGCGGGCAGGAAAATTATGGAGCTTCTTACGGCGGCAAACCGCAAAGAAAATCAGACTTTAATTTTGATTACCCACGACGAGAAGATCGCGCTGCTGGCGGACAGAATCCTTACCATCAGTGACGGGAAACTGATCAGAGACGAGGTGATGCGCGTATGAATATTTTATGCTCATTTGCCTTTAGCCAGTTAAAGAGAAAGAAGAGCCGGACAGTGATCACCGCCTCGGCAATCGCGCTGTCCGCCGCGCTTCTTACGGCGGTCGTCAATTTTGTGGCGAGCGGTAATGCGATGCTTGCGGGTTTTCTCGGCGAGGACTACGGCTTGTATGGCGGCGCCTATATGATGATGCTGCTCGTCCCCGCCGTGTTTCTGGCGGCGCTGATCGCGGCGATGTCAGTCATCGTTATTTCCAACGCGTTCCGCATGAGTGCGAACGAGAGGATGGCGCAGTTTGGCACGCTGAAATGTGTCGGCGCGACAAAGAAACAGATCTATAAAACGATCATGTATGAGTGCATCCTGCTTTGCATTGCGGCGATCCCTTCCGGCATTCTTCTGGGATATGGACTCAGTTTTATCGGCATAGGGGTGGCGAACCTTTATATGGATGAGCTGAACGTGTTGGTGCGTTCCATGATGAAGCGGGTAAATTTCAGCCTTTCCTTTGTGTTTTCGCCGGCTGCCCTGCTTATTTCGGTCATCATTTCTCTGGGAACGGTTCTGTTTGCCGCTATGCTTCCGGCACGGAAGGCGATGCGCATTTCCGCGCTGGACTGTATGAGAAACGGCGGCGAAACAGACACGTCGGGGTATAAGCGCACCAAAATTACGGTGGATGCCGGGAAAAATATCGAATTTCGGATGGCGCGCAAAAACGTGTCGTCCAACCGCAGGCGGATGCACTCGGCGGTTACTGCATTTTCCATCAGTATCATGCTGTTTATCACGATGAGCGGTCTGCAGGAAATCGCGGAAGGCATACAGAATTATATCTATAGGGATCAGGGATATACCGTCATCGCCGATTATACGGCAAAGTATAAGAATACCATCCATCCGAAAACAGGACGAAGACAGCAGGAGTGCGCATATCCGATTGACGCACAGACGGCGGAAGAGATTACGCAGAAGCTTAGGGAATATGACGAGACGGATGTATACGGAAGCGGGCAGGATTATGCCACCTATGTCGCCCGCCTTGCCGCGCGGGATATCACGGAAGAGTTGCGGCAGGTTTTGGCGGAAGGATCTGGGGAGGAACAGCCAGAGATCATTTTGGATGTGGAACGGATCATTCTGGACGACAGACACTACGGCGAGCTGTGCGAACAGGCAGGAACAGCGTATGGCGGAGTGATACTGCTCAACGATTACAAATATAACGACAACGGAACCGAGCGGCATATTGCCCCTGTGGAAATGACAACGTCCACGCTGAAACTGGAAACGGCTGACGGCAGTCCGGAAGAGATTACGATTGACGGTGTGTTGGAAACATCGGAAATCCCCGGGACTTTGATGTACCCTAACACAAATCCCATCCGTCTCGTCGTTCCCTCTGCGGGCGTGTCGGTACGAGGTTATAACTGGATGGCGAATCCGAAGGATGAGGAAGGGTTTATGGCGTACGCAAGGGACATACTGGAAAGTTATTTTCCGCAGTACGGCATGGACTATGACGAGGCGGGATACACGAGCCGGGTGTACGGCGCACAGGACTTTGTAAAAATTATGAATATCGCGATTGTCCTTGCCGCGTTTTTCCTCTACGCTTTTGTTTTTCTGCTTGGGCTGATCGGCGTGCTGAATGTGATCAGTACCGTCAGCTTCCAGATCAAACTGCGGGCGAGGGAGCTTGCGGTTTTGCAGAGCGTCGGCATGACGTCGGACTCCATACAGAAGATGCTCAATATGGAAAGCATCCTCTGCGCGGGAAAAGCGCTGGCTGTCGGTCTGCCGCTCGGCATGGGCATCGTTGCCGTTATGGCGCACTGTGTAAAGCAGATATTTCCGATTGCCTTTCATATGCCGTGGACGGCGATTTTGATTACGATTTTGATTTCCGTTATTGTTATGTGGGGCACTGTGCGGATTTCGGCGGGCGCACATAAAAAGCAGAATATTATTGAAACAATCAGAATCTGATAGAGCAGGTATGGGAAAAGGGAAAATGCTTAATGAAATAAAAGGAGGCAAACATAATAAAGACAGTAAAAGGTGACATGGTACGAGGCATATGAGGCGGAGGTTAGCAGACGAAATTGGCGGATGAGAGAGCCTGGGGGAAGGCTGAAAGAAAAGCTTTCAACCTGGGCTGGAGGGGAAAATAGCGCGACTTATAAAAAGGTATCCATGGCAAGACAACTCAAAAGTTCCCATGCGGCGTCTCGTTCCCGTTTCTGCTCCGGGTTCAGATCCTCATAGGGGCAGAGCATGGGATGCTGTCTTGCAAAATCGTCACGGGCAGGTCCGTAACTCCAGTTGTAGAACGTATAAAAGCGCAGCCAGCGGGAATGGTCAAGCCTGCGGTACATATCGCGCATGAAATCGGATTTTTTATTTTCGATATATTCTGCGTTTGCTGCTCTGATGATTGCAGGCGTAACCTCCACAAGTGTCTCGTCGTTCAAAAGAATGCGTATTTTCGCCAAAATATGGTCCGCCGCCGAGATTTTGGATTCCCGATGGATGGCGTCAAGATCATCCCAGCTGAGGGTAGGGTAGGAGACGGACTGGCGGAACAGTTCGTTGATTGCAACGGCGGCTTTGTTCAGGGTTGTGCGCATAATCTGATCCGGTGTGTATATTTCTTCATTTGCGCCAAAATAAGATACGCCGGGCGCTTTCTGGCTGCTGCGCAGATGGATTTGTCCGCGGATTTTGTAGTAGCTGTTTAACCGCCAGAATATGTTCCAGCCGTCCGGCTCATCATCCGTACAGATAATGATGCGGTCGGCACGCCCCAGAAGTTCTGCGCACTGTTCCCATAAATCATCATGAAAGATGAGAGAATCCCTGGTCGCAGATTCACGGTTCAGCGAAAACGTCTCGTGCAGATGGCTGTGCATGGCGAGAAAGACACTGGCATCCCCGAAAATATGGTAAGCGACATGCTGACCGACGGAGATAATATTTGTCAGGATGGCGCGCTCCAGAATGCATCGCCCATAATTTCCGAAGCCGATGATCACAATGGTATTTTCAGAACTGCACAGCGGTCTGGAACGCCAGTATTGTCTGGCGCAGCAGTCATAACTGTGGAAAAAGCGGATATTCCCGGACAGGGAATCCCGGCCGTTCGTTGTTCTGGCATATACTTCAACAGGCAGGGTATGTAAATTGGCGGCGCGGCTGTTGACGCCGATATCATTCTCCTTCATAAGAAAAACTTTGCATCTGGTTCCGGCCTTCTTTTTATGTGCTACGATTCTGGCAGGGGAAGCGCTGATAAAGAGGCAGGGATAGTCCGGAAATTCCATTTGCTCTTTTTTCTTCTCACCGAAAATAATCATGGCGTCGGGATCTTCCTTGCAGATATTTTCAGCCAGCGTACTGGCTTCGATTCCGCAATCCGCAAAATAATACCAGTTTTTCTTTCGCTGCAGACCGAGCAGGAAAAAGGGAAGCCCCTCGCTTGTGACAAAGGAGATCACGGCGCCGAATAAGGTCATCATGATACCTGCGGACAGCAGGAGAAAAACGGAGCCGACTGCGTGTCCGAGGGGCGTTACGGGCGTCAAGTCACCGTAGCCGACGGTGGTCAGTGTGACGAGAGAATACCAGCAGGCATCGCCA
>ERZ778517.1495-NODE-1495-length-17090-cov-8.551746_pt1 | contig 17090 bp, 15 predicted proteins | sample MGYA00510341_ERZ778517 | MGnify/ENA primary metagenome ERZ778517 (study PRJEB29527, sample SAMN07138964) | mouse gut metagenome | material: feces | host: mouse | place: China:Nanjing | collected 2016-01-25 ... | reverse complement strand
ATATTTGCCATATCCTGTTCCCTTTCAGCTTGTGCCCTTATCATATCATTTTTTTATCTCAGATTCAAGAATTTCACGCTGGTTGTTTCATCCCCTTAAAATGCCCGAAGCATTCTCCATGTTCTTCCTGCCTTTGTCTTTCCGGTAATTTTTTCCAGAAAGAGCAACAGGAACACATCTTTCCATGATGCGGTCATAGATGCACCCACGCTTCAAGTCTGCCGATTGCGCAGTTTTTCCAGTGACAGGTTTGGTGTTATGATAAACGATTTCCCATTTTCGTAGCGTTCATCAATCACAAGATAAACCGTTTCCAGCACATAGGGAGTGTCACGCTCCACGCCTAAATCATCAATGATAAGAAGCCCATATTGGTTCAGGCTTTTCAGATACTCATTCTTTTCGCCGCTGTACAGCCCTCCGAGAGCATTTAGCAGTTTCGGGAAACCGGGGTCTTTTCTGCCTTACGGCAGTCAACATTGTCTATCTGACGATAGCCAAGGGGAAAAGGTCAGCAAGCTGCCCTGCCCTTTAGTGAACATTGTGTTCTGTCCGCCACGTTTCGACAGATTGTTTCATTTCGTCGGGGACTGCTGTTTTGCTTTTCCTGCTAAAATATTCTGCAGGATACTTTCACCTATCCTGTTTTTATTTCATATGAGCCAGAGCGTGTTTGAAGAAAGCATTTTTCAAACACGCTCTAAGATACTAAAACCAAACATAATTTTACTTCAAACCACTCATTTTCCTTGGAACAGCATATCAGCTTTCCACCCATACCTTTCATAAGGTATTCCGCTATATACAGCCCCATTCCTGAACCTTCTTTTTCTTTAGCATTGTTTCCTCGAAAGTATTTCTGTGTCAGGAAAACTTCTTCTTCCTTTTTTACTCCATTTCCAAAATCCTTTATACAGACACATAAATAATTGTCTTCAAAATATGACCTGACCTCAATTTCTGTATCAGCGTATTTATAACTGTTCGATACAACATTATCAGTAATCTGTGAAAAACGTATTTTGTCCATCATAATTAAACATTCGGGTATTGCAAAATTTTCTATACGTTTTTTGAAATCAGCCTGCCGCAGAGCCTTTTCTATTTTGGAAGATTCCACTGCCTCAGGATTTACTTCAAGTTTCTCTAAATCGTTCATTGTACTTGTATGCAGGTTTATAACTAACCCGTTAATCTGATTTGCCTTTTCTATAATTGTTTGGAACTCCTGCTGTAACTCCTTTGAATCGATCGTAAAGAACTGGTATTCTGCAATTGCCTGAATTGAAGCAACCGGATTTTTAATATCATGACTGATAGAAGCGATCACTTCCCGCCTCTGCTTATCGGCTTCCTGTTCCTTCTTTTTTGCATAAACCAATTCTTCCCTCATCATATCAAAACTTTCTGAAAATTCCCCCAAAAAGCTACAATCAACCCTGCCAACCGGAATATCCAGATTTCCTTTTGAAATCAGCCTTGCAAATTCATTTATTTTCTTTACTGGATATAGTACATTTTTTCTCAAATATAGAACTGTTAATATGTCTTTCAGCAAAAATAGCATAATGATAATGACACAAAATAGCTGGTATTTCTTCTTTATATCAGGCTCTTTATTGACAAATATTATCTTTCCCTGAATCTTTCCATCTTTTAATATTTCAACACTATAATCCCTATGTATATAATCATAATTATAATCTGTAACAAGCTCCTGCCTTGATGCCCCTGCTTCTTTGCCATCTTCTCCAATCACTATATAGTCAGTTTCATATCCTTGTAATATATTTATTGCAGAGTCTACATCTGGATAATATTTTTTAATTGTAAAAACAATATCATTGACCTCTGCATTTTTTATTTTGCTCCCTGAATCATCAGAAAATAAACATATCAGCAATACACAAGCCAAAAGATAAAAGCAAACAGTTTCAGCAATAAAACGCTTCACCTTACTTCTCCTTTAATACGAAAATATAGCCCTTCCCATACTCTGTGATGATATAGGCAGGATCGGAAGGATTTTCTTCAATCTTCTCCCTCAGTTTCCTTATATGGACATTCAATGTTCCATCGCCAACATAATCTTCCTGCCATACATCTTTGAAAAGTTCCTCTTTTTCAACTACTCTGTTCCTGTTTTTTATAAGGTGGAGAAGCAGTTTCTTTTCCATCCTTTTCAACGAAACCGGCTTCCCCTTCCTTAGTACTGTTTCTTCTTCCATATTTACTTCACATTCTCCAAAAGAAACAATCCCATTTTCTTCTTTTACAGAGTATCTTCGTAACACAGCCTTAATTTTAGCCAAAAGAATCGGCAATGAATACGGTTTGCATATAAAATCATCTCCACCGACATTTAACGCCAATAATATACTTTCTTCTCCTGTCTGAGAACTGATGAACACAATAGGAATTTGTGTTTCCTCCCTGATCTGCTTGCATAGATTGTATCCGCATCCATCCCCAAGATTGATATCAAGTAAAATCATGCGTGCAGTATTGGCATCCATAAATTCATAATATCCCTCTACACTAAATACCGCCTCTGAACGGATTCCCGACAGATTTAAGTATTTGCAGGTGTTTTCTGCTAAAGGCTTCTCATCTTCAACAATCAGACAATCATATGTCAAATATATCATATCCTTTCTTGCAGCAGATCCGTCGGTGTCTTACTCCGCCCTTATGAGATTACAGGGAACGATTTTCCTGATTTTTAATGCCGATACAACTGCGGTAAACGCACCAGCAGATTCTGCACATAATATGAGTGAAACAATCCAGATTACCGGAAACGCAAACACAATTTTATGAACGCCCATTCCGCTAAACAAGGTTACGATCAGGATATTGGAACAACAGTATAAAAAAATACTGCCTATAATGCTTCCGACTGCAATATAGAGCATAAATGTCATCACAGTCTGAATTACGATCTGTCTGGTAGAATATCCTAATGCTTTCATTATCCCAAAATCCCCTTTTCGTGTCAACAAGATAGAATTTGTCACAAAATATCCCATAATTATGATGATCAATAGCATAACAATGATAATAAAGAATACAATTGCCGATACGCTGCTAACAATAGGTGAAAACTGTGAGTAAAATATCTGGTCAAAACTTCCAACATATGACAGCCTGCCTTTAAATTCATCTTCCAGTGCAGCGCAGAATTTCTCTGTGTCAACACCCGCTTCTAAATAGACATGGATTGTCTGCCATTCTGCTTCCGGTTCGATCAGCCTTAACCCTTCCAACGTAAGGTATATATCCATTCCTCCCGTATAAGTTCCCTGCGTAAAGCCAACAACTAGAAATTCTTCCTCCTTTGTCGTTTCCTGAAAAATCTGACTTATTTTTATTGTATCTCCGATATTCTTATCTAATGCATTTGCCAGATTACCTGAAATCGCAACTTCATTCTCGTGTTTTGGATAACGACCTGAATATACAGAAGGGTTTTCCAATGCCCCATAATCGCTGTACACACCTAAAGATGCGTACACAGTCCCTTCACATAAAAGCCTTGAAGAACCCGGCTCAATAGCGGTCATAACCTTACGCACTTCCGGTTTTTCCAATCCACTTGCTATTTCCCTTGTTTCTTCTGGTATAACCGTCTGAATATTTACGGAATAAACCTCCGCACCGACAATCTGCAGCAGTCCATCATCATCCTTTACCAGCCTTGCATATAAAATAACGGCAAAACCAGCCACACACATGATTACGGCTATTGTAAAACTTATGAATATGCTTTTTACTCTTTCAAAATCTATCATCTTTAGCGAAATGGATAAATTTATAGGAAATGGCATTTTCTCTACTGTCAGCTTGCTTTTTTTACAGCAGGATAGGCTGGTTCTTTCCTGAAAAGCCTCCACTGGTCTAAGCCTGATGATTCCCTTTGAAAAAAACAAAGTAATAGCGCCAATCATTACCAGAATAATCAAAATATCCCATATCACAGTTTGCCCTGCAAATGCCATATTCCATACAAAGCCGATATCTGTAGCGATACTTCCTACAATCACAGGCATAATAGATTCGGAAACAGCTGCGCCAGCTACAGAACCGAGCAGCCCAAGCAAAACAAACTGTATCACATATGTCATTACAAGCCAGAATCCTGTATAACCAATTGCCTTTAATGCCCCTAATTCTCTTAAATCTTTATCCAGCGTATTTTTCATATGAAATCCAATAACAACAAAACAGACAATGATACCTATCAGTGAAGCGGCATTCATGACCGCAACATAAATACGGATATTATTGCTCCGACTATTTTCGGCATACTCTATATCTGAATTGGAATAGAAATCCAGATCATTTCCTTTTTGGGCTATAAATTCTGAAAATTTATTTGATACTTCGCCCGCTTTACCTTCTGCCCTGATTAAAACAATCGCTGCCTCTGCATCTGTTCCTGCCTTCTCTCTTAAAGAATAAAATTGAATTTCCGGTAAATCAAAAGCAAGATATGACCTGCTGCCAAAAAGTACATCCTCTGTAAAACCTGCAATAGTAAATGATTCCTGTTTATTTCCGAATGAGATATTAAGCGTATCGCCTAACTCGAAACCAAAAAATGTTTTGCACACATAAGGCGCATAGATACCATCTGCCGGCATCTCATCCAGCCTTTCTGCTATTTTCAGGCAAGACATTTGTTCCGTCCTGTTGGCATTCCTGAAAGTCCATCCGCCATTAATTAAATCCCCATCACCGTCCTGGATATTTGAATTTTTCAGTAATATTGCGTCAATTATTTCAATCTCTGATATTTCTTCATTCACCTGCCCAAAATCAATAATTTCATTCTGATATTTTTCACAAAAAGCGTTAGGCAGAGTTGCCGCAAAATCAGCGCTGTCTGTTTCAGCAATTTTTTCCTGATACAGCCTTTTAAAACCTTCCGTCAACTGGCTTCCTGTATGATATAACAATACTGTAAGCATAATGAAAAAGAAAAAGGCAGTTGAAGTCTTCCTGCTTTTTTTAATGTTTGATTTGATTAGCAACAACATATTTTCTGCCATACTTTTACCACCCCATCCTTTCAAGGAAATAAATCAATTTCTTATTCCTTTCCTCTGAGTCGCCTTCATATGTCCCGAGCACACATTCACCATCTATCCGTCCATCCCTGAGGTAAAGAATCCTGTTCCCCCTTAAAGCGGATTTCAAATCATGTGTTACCATAATAACCGTCTGACCTCTATGATTAAATTCCGTCAGCAGATCTAAAACTGCCTTTCCGGACGCAGAATCAAGTGCCCCCGTTGGCTCATCGGCAAATACGACCTCAGGATCATTGATCAGCGCCCTGACAATCCCTGCCCTTCCCATCTGTCCGCCTGAAATCTGTGAAGGGTATTTTACCCATTCTTTCTCTGTCAGGCCTACTTCCATAAACAGTTCTTTTCCTTTTTCGACGATCTTCTTTTTATTTTTACCTGCAAGCAGACCACTTATCAAAACATTATCCATAAGATTCATACTGTTAATAAGATAAATCTGCTGAAAAACATAACCGCAGTTAACCCTCCGAAACTTCGCCAGCTGCTTTTCAGAGTATTTTGTGAAATTAGTGCCTTTAAAGTAGATTTCCCCCATGCTTGCCCTGTCCATTCCCGAAAGCATATGGAGCAGAGTGGATTTTCCGGAACCAGATGGTCCCATGAAAACGGTAAAATCTTTGTTAAAAAGCTGAATATCCATGTTTTTGATGACGTGCTGCTGTACTTCACCATTTGTATAACTTTTACATAACTTTTTTGTATTGATAACAACATCCTTAGATTTATCCATCTGTTTCCTCCTAAAACAATCCCTCATTATTTAATTTTTTTCTCACCTTTTAGGTTGTTACTACTCCCTATGCCACATATAATAGCATTTAAAATCTTAACTGTCTTTACCTGAAATCTTAACAATCCTTAAAAAATGCTATCTTAAATGCCTAAGCTGCGCTTCGCTCAATGTCCTTGGTTTTCCAATCCTGACAAGGTTTTTTGGCAGAACGTAAGCCTTGATTACTTCCGTCCATGACTTTAACCGGATTATTTCCGGAAACTCATGCTTGACTTGGAGATCTATGTGGACGGTTTTTCAATCATTTTCCGATCAACTGCGTTATTATATATAGAGGCACACAAAATACAACCGGAAGGGAGCTGGGAAAATGTGAGTGATGATGAACTGGTCAGGCAGATCAGACTCGGCGATGACGGCGCGGCAGAGGAACTGATCAGGCGCTATTATGCTGCGGTCATGCGCTACTGCAGGTGGCATTGTTCCAGTGCGGAGAAAGCGGAGGATCTGACGCAGGAAACTTTTCTGAGGCTGTTTCGGAGCCTGCCGGAGTACAGAGGCAGGAAGAAGTTCAAAGCGTATCTGTATACGATCGCAAACCACCTGTGTATCGATGAGAGCAGGAAAGTGCAGCCGGTTCCGCTCGAGGACGGGGAGAACATCGCCAGTGAGTGCGGTGAGCTCCATCAGGTCGAGGACAGGGAGGAGGTAAGGCAGTTGTTGGACCGGTTGTCTCCGGAACAGCGGGAGGTGATCATACTGCGGTATGGCGAGCAGCTAAGTTTCGCGGAGATCGCAAAGATCATGGAAAGCAATGTGCGGACAGTGCAGAGCAGGGTGCGCTATGCACTGCAGATCATGAGGAAGGCGTCTTATGATTAGAGCGTTTTTGAAAAATGCTCTAAAAAAAGAAAGGGGGAGTGCATATGAGAGATCAGAAATTGGAGGAGAAACTGCAGAGCGTTCTCGGTCAGAAAGAGTGTCCTGTAAGGCTCCAGAAAACGATAGACCAGTGTATGCGCATCACACGGGAACAACGAAGCCTGCAGCCGGAGGAGCGCACCGGATTCTGGCAGTATCTGTCAGATGTGCTGCGGTTTGAGGGCATGCATATTCTTGGACTGCATGCAGTGATCCTGCTGCTTGCCTGCGCGGCAGTGTGGTCGGCGGTAGATATTCTGCGCATACCTGCGTTCATGCCGCTGTTTGTGCTGGCTGTGATGCCGGTATTCCTGCGGAGCCGGTATTACGGCATGAGTGAGATCGAGGCAGTGACGAGAGCGTCAGGGGCGCAGATCATACTGGCTAAGCTGCTCCTGGCGGGGGCTGCCAATCTGGTGAGCATCACGATCGTGTTGTCACTGGGCGTATCTGCGCAGAGCGCTTATGAAAATATAGGGCGGCTGGTGCTGTATTGTCTGGTGCCTTATCTTGTGTGCATGAGCGCCCTTCTGAGGATCGTCAGACTGTCCCCCAGGGGCAGTACGCTGGCCTATGCGGTATCAATGACCGGTGCTGGCGTCTGCTGGGGCATTTTTGCAGGCACGAAGACATGGATCTATGAGACATCGGCGATGGGATTCTGGATCGCGGCATTTTTGTTATTTTCTGCTTTTTTTGTCAGGGAGATCTGTTTTATCATAGGATCGAGAAGGGAGGGGAAACTGTATGGAATTATCGATTGACCGTCTGACAAAACATTATGGGCGAAAGATCGCAGTCGACTGTGTCAGCGCATCGTTTAAGCCGGGGCTGTATGGACTGCTGGGTGCAAACGGTGCGGGAAAGACGACACTGATGCGCATGCTGTGCGCTGTGCTGGAGGCCACGTCGGGGGAGGTGTTCCTGGACAAAAAGGAAGTGACTGCGATGGGGGCGGACTACAGGGATCTGCTGGGGTATCTGCCGCAGGAGTTCGGTTATTATCCCGGTTACACCGCGATGGAATTTCTGATGTATATCGCCGCGCTCAAGGGGATCCCGCGGGATATCGCCAAAAAGCGCGTGCGGGAGCTGCTCGAGGTCGTGGGACTCGAATCGGTGTCAGGCAAAAAGCTAAGGACCTTTTCGGGCGGCATGAAGCAGAGGGTGGGCATCGCGCAGGCGCTGCTGAACCAGCCAAAGATTCTGATACTCGACGAGCCGACGGCGGGCTTAGATCCGAGGGAACGCGTGCGCTTCCGCAACCTGCTCGCCGATTATGCAGGCGAGCGGATCGTCCTTTTATCCACGCATATCGTGTCTGATATCGAGGCGATCGCCGATGAAGTGCTGATGATGAAAAAGGGGAAATTTGTCCTCCAGGGGACGATCGCCGAACTGACCCGGAAGGCCGCCGGAAAGGTATGGGAGCTTGCGGTCTCCCCAGGCGAGGCGAGAAGGTGGCAGGATGAGGCAATAGTTGCGAATCTGCGGCATGAGGGGGAGCAGGTCGTGCTGCGCATACTCTCGGACACGTTGCCCGACGGGAGGGCAGTGCCCTGTGAGGCATCGCTGGAGGATCTGTATCTGTATTATTTTGGTTCGGAGGAGGGCGTGCGGTGATGATGGAATTATTTTTGCTCGAACACAGGAAACTGTGGCGGAGAGGCACGACGAAAGTATGTGTGTTCGTATGCTTTGTATATGCGGTGCTGTTTGGCAGTGTCCTTTCTTTTCAATGGTTTTCGTTTGGAAGCTCCAACCATACGGATTCGTTCGGAAATAATTTTGACGGATACCGCATGATACGCGACTGTCAGGAGTATTCGCGCGCATTTGGCGGTGAGCTGACAGACGAGTCCTTCCAGCAGATGGTGAGGGATTACCAGGAGGCGGAGGCAGCTCACATGGACAGAAGGCTGCAGTTGACAGACCGACAGGGGATCCAGGGCTGGCTGGAAGCGTTATATCCGGAATTGAAGGACAGCAGCTCTCTTAAGCTGATGGTCAGCTATGTCGATCCGGATGAACTGACGGGTTTTTATGAGAGACGGCAGCAGGCGGTCGGGACCTTTTTGGAGATCAGCGGACAGGAGGGGCGCGAAAAGGAGTACCTGATGCAGATGGAGCAGAGTGTGCAAAAGCCCTTCCGATATGAGTGGACGGAGGGCTGGTCAGCGGTACTTTCCACTATCGCCGGTGAGACTGGAACTGTGATGGCAGTCTTTCTCGCGATCGTCCTGTCGCCGCTCTTTGCCGGGGAGCGGCGGGATGGAATTAAGGTATTGATGCTGACGACAAAAAACGGGTGGCGAAAGACGGCTTTTGCCAAGATTCTCACCGGACTTTGTTTTGCGCTGGAGTTTTTCGCGGTCATTGCGGCCGGACAGGTCGCTTCGCAGCTCTTTTTTCTGGGGACTGCCGGCTGGGATATGCCGATCCAGAACATCAAGCTGATCGCGGTCGCACCGATGAACATGCTGCAGGCCGAGATCTATGAGTACGCGTTCACGCTGCTTGGCATGATCGGTTATGCGGGGATCGTCATGCTGCTGTCAGCTGCTGCGGGGAGCAGTGTGCTGGCGATGGTTTCCAGTCTGGCGGCTGTGCTCGTGCCGAGCGCACTGGAGAACTATCTCCCGTTCTGGCTGCAGAAGGCAAAGGATCTCATACCGCTCGTGGGGACAGGCACGGACATTTTCAGGACGAATACACTCTGTATCTTCGGCAGATACATCTGGTCTCCGTATCTGTTGATCACGATCCCGGTCCTGATCGGAATGCTCTGCGTGCCGTTTGCCGTGAAAGGCTGGGCGAGACGGATGCGGGTTTAGAGTATATATTATATATTGTGGGAAAAAGAAACAAAACGCATTACAAGGAAGATGGTATGTATCTATCCAACATTCTGGCATTGTATTTGATATCGCATACAGAATGGCTGTTTTGAATCCGGATTTAATCCGGATTGGAATACTAGTTGTCGCCCTTGCGAATTTGATTTATCAGGTTTACAAGGGAAAAAAGAAATAGCCGCCACTACTGTCAATAGCGACGGCTTACCTCATAAGAGGTTTTAGCTTAGTTGTTTGAGGGGTAGAGCCGCTTCTATGGCTTTCCCTTTTTCTATGTTTAATATAGCACATTTGGCAGCAGGATTCAAGAGCTAAACAACACGTTTATTGTAATGTGCCTATGTGATCGCAGGGGAAGAAATCTTTTAAAAGTATAGAAAATATCTATACTTTTTTGTTTTTTGTGATATACTGTAGGTGAACATATATTTGAAAATGTGCTTTGCTTTGATACAGGAAATATCAAGGATGGGGGCAAGACACCGCAACAGAGAGCATTGGAAGAATTACAGCGTTTTCGAAAACGGAGCAATGTAGAGATTGATTATAAAGCCGAATTGGCAAAAGCCAGAAATATGCGTATATTGATTGATACAAATTTACATTTTACGTCAGTATATGGCGAAAGAAGAACGCAGAGATGCATTAAAGGATATTTGCAAAATTGTAAAGGTCGAAGGAATTGATTCCTTTAAAATACGTTCCGCTTTGGACAATGAGGAATTTCACGATTTTGAAGACTGCCTTTAGGAAGTATGCGCTGGAGGAAATGACCTTGTATGCGTTAAGCGACGTGGACGCCATTAACGTCGGGAGCAGGGATGCGGGGAATATCCGGGAGATCACGTCCCTTTTGGGGAAACTATTGGATTAACCGTCCAATGCGGATAAGATCATTTTGTTTTATGATATTCCTGTAACGAATATTTAAAATTCTGGAGGTATTGAATGGATAGTAAGACATTGGTAAACATAGGGGAGCAAAGATTTGACAGGCTGATTGAACAGGAAAGGTTTTACATTGATAAGACGAACTTTATCAAAGAATGGTGGGAGACTTCGTCGACTGTGACGCTTATTACGCGTCCGCGCCGATTTGGAAAGACGCTCAATATGAGCATGCTCGAGTGCTTTTTCTCGATTCGATATGCAGAAAGAAGCGATTTGTTTGAGGGGCTTTCTATTTGGGAGGAGGAAAAGTATAGACAATTACAGGGGACTTTTCCGGTAATATTTTTGTCCTTCGCGAATGTTAAGGCATCAAATTATGCAGATATGGAGTATTGCATCACGAAAGTGATATCTGATTTGTACGAGCAAAACAGATATTTGTTTGACAAGGTTGTGCTTAGCGATAACGAGCGCGAGTATTATGGCAGTGTGAAGCCTGGAATGGATGGGATACTCGCGGCAGGAGCTATTCATTCCATGGCATGCTTTATGCAGCGCTATTATAAAAAGGATGTCATTATCATTCTTGACGAGTATGATACACCGATGCATGAAGCATGGATCAATGGTTATTGGGATCAGGCTGTGGAATTTTTCAGGAAATTTTTTAATAGTACTTTTAAAACCAATCCGTTTCTTTACCGGGGCATGATCACGGGGATCACCAGGATATCCAATGTCTCGCTTCGCGAGCCATCGGAGAGCATTTTTTCCGATCTGAACAATCTCAATGTCATCACAACGACATCGGACGAGTACGCGACAGCGTTTGGATTCACGGAGGAGGAAGTCTTTCAGGCGCTTGACGATATGGGGCTGGGTGCGGAAAAACAGGAAGTGAAGCGGTGGTATGACGGTTTTACCTTTGGCGAATACACGGATATATACAATCCATGGTCCATCTCCTCATTTATCGCAAAAAAGGGAAAGTATGATGCGTACTGGGCGAATACGAGCGGCAATGGACTTGTCAACTCGCTGATCCGGACAGGAAACGCTGATCTGAAACAGACGATGGAGATGCTTTTACAGGGAAAAAGCTTCGTGACAGAGCTTGACGAGCAGATCGTGTATGACCAGCTGGACGATGATGACAACGCCGTATGGAGTCTGTTATTGGCAGCAGGGTATTTAAAGATCGTAAATCTGGAATATGTTGGTATCCGGAAAACGAAGACGTACACACTCACGATTACAAACATGGAGACACTGGGAATGTTCGAGAATATGGTAAAAGGCTGGTTCAAGGGCAGCGTCAGGATTGTGTACAACGAGTTTATCAAGGCGATGCTCAATGACAATGTGCGGATGATGAATGCATTTATGAACAAGGTGGCGCTGAATACATTCAGTTCCTTCGACAGTGGGAACAAACCCTCAGAGGAGACAGAGCCGGAGCGATTTTACCATGGATTTGTACTCGGCATGGTGGTCAATCTGGCGGACACATACAAAGTACGGTCAAACCGTGAGAGCGGTTATGGACGCTATGACGTCATGCTAAAGCCGCTTGACAGGAGTGGAAAGGCATTCATATTTGAATTTAAGGTACTGAATCCCTACGAGGATGAAGAAACGCTCGAGGAGACACTCGCAAACGCTCATTACCAGATCGAAGAAAAAAAGTACGAGGCGGAACTGATCTCGGAGGGTTTTGCCCCGGAGCAGATACGCAAATACGGGTTTGCGTTTCAGGGAAAGACATGCCTGATCGGGTGAATGCGTTTTTGCGGCGTGGAAGAGTATTTGGATTATCCCGGTCTATATGAAAAGTTGATAGAAAATTGTCTCCGGCTGACCGCGAACAATTTATAAAGGATTACGACCCTTGTCTCTGTATGAGACAGGGGTTTTGTTATGCGCACGGTCGTCCAGAGGAAAAATGTCAGCATACGCTGACGGACGCCCGGCGCGGCGAGCAGGGAAAGTCTTCCCTGCTCGATTGCATATGAATATCCAGGCATTCGGGTGTTGTCATAACAGTCTCACCTATAATGCACCGGATATCGATAAAATCTTCATACCAAATTCATACCCATATGCTATACTACCAATATCAATAGTCAGACGATTCTATAAACAGGGAGGTAACGATGAACACAATAACCCATAAAGTCCTGTTTCTGGAGGATGAACCTACGATCAGGGAGGTGCTGACGGAATACATGCTGATCTCGGGATATGAAGTGACTGCCGTGGAGCGGGGCGATACGGCGATCGGTCTATTGCGGGAGCAGGCGTATGACATCGCGGTTCTGGACATCATGGTGCCGGGGGTGGACGGCTTTGCCGTGCTCGAATATATCCAGCAGCACTGTGCGGACACGGCGGCGATCATGCTGACGGCACTGGAGGACGAGAAGACGCAGGTGAAGGCATTTAATCTGTACGCGGATGACTATGTCATAAAGCCGGTGTCGCCGATCATTCTGCTAAAGCGCATGGAGACGATCCTGCGGCGCACATTTAGAGGTCACTCAGGGAAAGAGATACAGGAGGACGACGCTGCGCAGAGAGGACTTTATCTGAAAGAGGAAGCCTACTGTGCCTATTATCAGAAGGAGAAGCTTCCGCTCACCCTGAGCGAGTATCTGCTGCTGCAGACGCTATTTATAGAGCCGGACAGGGTGTTTACGAGGGAACAGCTCATCTTGCGGATTTTCAACGAAGATTATATCGGGAATGACAGGATCATCGACGCCCATGTGAAAAATCTCCGCAAAAAGCTTCCGGTCTCCTGCATCAGGACTGTGATCGGTGTGGGCTATCAGTTTGACGGGGAAGCGGCAAAGAAAGGAGAGGGCTGGAAAGAATGAGATCAAAGGTCAGACTGGGAGGACGAAATCTGTTTTACAGCATGGTTCTTGCGGGGTGCATGCTCACTTTTCTGGTCGGATATTTTGTGTATATGCTGCCCTCCCTCTATGTGGACTACACGATGGAGCAGAACCTGCAGTCTGTCAGGATGCAGCACAAAATGTACGTTCAGAGCGGCAGCTATGCCGATGTGCAGGTGAAGAATCCGACGGCGTGTTTTTCCATAAAGATACCCAACACAGAGGACAGCGTCTATCTTGCCACAAAGTTTTTTTCTGTGAAGGTTGTTGTGGAGGATCCTAAGATAAAGGAAATATTTGCGGAGTTCCGCAGTCTGTTAAGAGCGTATGGACAGCATAGTGATGATGAGGACGGGTATGAAAAGTTCGCCGGGAAGGCAGGGGAATGGAGAGGGATGCTGTCGGAATCTTTTCGGGACATCTTTTCATCTGCGGAGCAGTTACCGTTTCAGATACAGATCCTGGAACAGACAGGCACGGAGGACGCGTACAGTGGCGAGTACAGCAGGATACACTGGATATCTGACGACTTCATGATACTGGAGTCTGGCGTGCGGGACCGCAGCAACCAGTATATTAACTATATAGCGGTACAGCGGACAGGGGAGGGGATGGTTCTTTCTTTTCTGCCGGTGGTGACGCCGGACATGAACGAGATCAGGCCCGTCGTGTTTCAGAGTCTCCCGATGCTGGGAATGGTCATTTTCCTGCTCGTGCTGCTGTTCTCCCAGATCTATTCCAGGGGGATCGTCACGCCGATCGTGCGTCTCGTACAGCATACAGAACAGCGCCGGTTTCAGCGGATTCCCATGGACGCGGATCTGGCGGGCAGACAGGATGAGATCGGCGTCCTCACGGTGACGATCGATGCGCTCTATCAGACGATCCGGGCAAAATACGAGGAGCTTGAGGAGAAGAACCAGTCGCTTGCCGAGGAGAACCAGCGGCAGGAGGTGCTGCTGAGGGCTTCCGCCCATCAGCTCAAGACGCCGGTCTCTGCGGCGCTCCTGCTCGTCGACGGCATGCAGAATAAGGTCGGAAAATATCAGGATACAGAAACCTATCTGCCCGGAGTGAAGCAGCAGCTTTTGTCCATGAAAAAGATCGTGGAGGATATCCTGTACCTGAATCACTGCGGGGAAAATATGGACATACAGAAGGTGGCGCTCCGAAGCGTGCTGGAGGCAAAGCTGGAAATATACCGGATCGCCATTGCAGACAGGCAGCTTGACGTCCGTGTGGATGGGGAGGAGAGCGTTGTCATCGAGACGGATGAGACGCTGTTTGCACAGATCCTGGACAATATCCTTTCGAATGTAGTGAATTATACACCCCGGAAAGAATGTGTACAGATCATGCTGACAGCGCGGGAATTGTGGATAAAAAACTTTGGAGCGCAGATCGATGTGGATATCCTGCCCCATATTTTTGAGCCTTTTGTGAGTGGGAATCATGAGCGGACAGACAGCCGGATGGGTGGCCATGGGCTTGGGCTGTACATCGCATCATACTATGCCAGAAAGCTCGGCATGAAGCTCGGCATCGTGAATCACCCTGACGGTGTGGTCACGACGATCCGGTATGGCGGCGTGGATATGTGATGAGACAGGAGCTGCGATATATTTGGGAAAGTGAGGTGTTTTATGGAAAGGGAAGTATTGTTATCGATCGAAAATCTGACAGTGCGCTACGGAAAAGATGTCGTCCTGCATATCGGATCCCCTGTTTTGATCGAGGAGGGTGACAGGGTGGGGATCATCGGCTCCAACGGTGCCGGCAAGAGCACGCTGATCCGCAGCATCTTAGGGCTTGTGAACTATCAGGGAAGTATCCGCACCGCGCTCCCGATGGACCGGATCGCGGTGCACATGCAGTCCAACGAGTACACGGACTCCATGGCGACAAAGCATATCATGGAAGCGATCCTGCAGACAAAGATCTCCCGAAACCAGCGGCTGCAGGAACTGATCCGGTATTTTGAGTTCGAGGACTGTCTGCGGAAAAGATATAGTAAGCTGTCGGGCGGTCAGAAGCAGCGGTTTACGATCATCATGGTGATGATGCAGGACGCGCCGCTGACCTTCTACGATGAGGTCACGTCGGGGCTGGACTTTGAGACCAGGCAGAAGCTGGTGGAAAAGATGGTCACATGGTACCGGCAAAGAGATGCAAGTCTCTGTATCGTCTCACATTACTATGAAGAGCTCGAGCAGCTTGCCAACAAGCTGCTGATCCTGGATAAAGGCCGTGTGATCGCTTACGGGAAAAAGGAAGAACTGTTCCGCAGATACTGCGGCAGGGCGGTCATTATCCTGAAACATTCACAGGAGAAGGAGGCGCTGTTTCGCCCTTATGACAGGCTGGCGTCGCCGGCGCATCTGATCGCGCTGCCCTGTGAGACAGAGGAGAAGGAGCGGGAGCTGACAGATCTGCTGCTCGCCCACAACATGGATTACACGAGGAGCACTACAGATATCGAGATGATCTACACGAACGCGAAAAAGTGCGCGGAGAACAGGTTAGACGGAGGGGAACGATGAATAAAACGATCACAAAATATATGGTGCTCTATGAGCTCCGCAATGTCACAGGCAATCCGTTCGTACATATATTTGGCGTCGGTATGCCCATATTTATGGCGATCCTGATCACGCGGATCTCGATATCGGAGATCCCGGATGCATCCGTCATGAAAATGCTCTCCACGTCGATCTTCCTGGGGATCGGCGCGATGATCCCGATGGCGACCATTCTGATGGGCTACGCAGTCCGGCAGGCGCAGGATCTGGAAAAAGGGATCCCGGAGCGCATGCGGCTGTTCGGGATCAGAAATCGCGTGACGATCTGTAACAGGGCAGTCTCGGAGCTCATCTATATGGCAGCAGCGTTCGGACTCTATTTTCTTGCCGGGATCCTTTTTATGAATCTGGAAGCGCCGGTGCTGTCGGGATTTGTGCTGTATGCGGTCTGTATGCTGTTTTTCAGCATCATGTGCTTTATGCTCGGCCATGCGGTCGCAGCGCTGGCAAAACGGTTCAGCCTGACGTACTGCATCGTGATGATGGTGTATTTTGCATGTATGATCTTTGGCGGGATGAGGGGGATCTCCTACGAGAATATGCCCGCCGCGATGCAGGCGGTCGCCAGACTGCTCCCGGTCACTTATTTCAGCAGGGATTTCTATGCGATCTGGACCGGAGAGACCTACAATTTTGTGCCGATGATACAGTCGTACCTGTTTTTCGGCGCCGCCACTGGGATATTGCTTTTTGCTGCCTTACGGAGAAGATGATCGATATCAGAATATAAACCCGCGCTCCCGCTTCCACTCCGACCATCGCCGGTCGTCCATCAGCAGCTTCCAGCCCCCACGGTAGTCCAGGCCAAAGTGGTCCAGACAGCCCATCAGGTTGGAGCATATCACTCCGAAGGGATGACAGGCTCCGGCACAGCAGTCGCCGTTCGGATCGATCATGCTTTTCAGGTGCAGCTGGCTGCCCTTGTAGTCGTCTCTGGCATCCTGGGTGGTGCGGAATTTGTCCAGCAGCGATACCCAGACTCCCTCCAGCCGGTGGTTCTGAACGCCCTTTGTTACCCAGATGGCATAGATAAGGGTGTGGTACTCCATCTGCTGGTGGTTTTTCTCGTCGGGCAGGTAGTCCAGGAAGTAGTCCAGCACCTCCTCCCGGCCGTTGAGCTT
>ERZ778517.1487-NODE-1487-length-17157-cov-12.444217_pt1 | contig 17157 bp, 11 predicted proteins | sample MGYA00510341_ERZ778517 | MGnify/ENA primary metagenome ERZ778517 (study PRJEB29527, sample SAMN07138964) | mouse gut metagenome | material: feces | host: mouse | place: China:Nanjing | collected 2016-01-25 ... | reverse complement strand
ATTCACCGGAAGCGGCGAAAAGCAGCAACCGTGTTATCACCGTAAGTGACGGACTGCTTCAATAACATTGAAAATGTGAAGCTGTCCGACGCGAAAGAATGGGTGTTGCGAATGAAAGAAAAAGGCTACTCGTTCAAGACCATCAACAACCACAAACGTTCGTTTAAAGCTGCCTTTTACACAGCCATACTAACATTCTGCACCAATTTAGCAAACGCCGGAATGAACCCGAAAGCATTACAGTATATCAGGGGACATTCCAACATCAATATGACGCTGAACTATTACGCTCATGCCACTTCTGACAGTGCATTAGCGGAAATGGAACGGCTGAGTATTCTTTTGTCATTGACATTGATACCGTGGTCATGTGCGAGTGTATCCCGGATCCGTCTGTATCCCATGTCAGGATGCTTGTCATGTATCGCCCCTGATTTTTCAGCAATCAGCTCGTTGAGGGAATCATTCCGGCTGCTGCCATGGTTCTTCCATTTGTAATAAGCTGCCCTGTTGATTCCCAGTATCCTGCACATCTCACTTACCGGATAGCCCCCATGCGTTTCAGAAAGCTCTTTTATGGCAGTATAAGCATTCACGTGTCTTGTTTTTCTAAAGGTCACCTCCTCCCGATTTCTTCGAGTTTTTAACCTCTCTTTTGTGTATTTTCTTTTAGACATAGATATGCTCCTCATATGATAGTTTTTGGATATTTCCATTGTCTACCATATGGGGAGCATATCAAAGTCTACACGGATTTGCGGTTTTTTTGCGTGCAAAAAAATTTTTACAGCCTGCAAAGCCTTATAAAATAAGGGATTTCCAGAATCCAACATTACCTATAGTTCCGTTTTTGCCCAAAACAGGAACTATAGCTCCATTTATCGAATCGACAAAGTATGATAAAATCTGCATAACAAAGGCAAAAACGTAATAGAAGTACAGAAATGGAGCGCATGATGGGATGAGGACAATTTTATTTGCACAGATCAATGACCAGAAAGAGGACATTATGTCGCTGCTTGCGGGAACCGGTGGGCAGCTGGCGCTGTCGGACGAGCAGATACAGGAAATCAACGCGCATTTGCTTGTGAGAAATATGGAAGAATTTGCACAAAAATTCCTCCCGGAGCAGCGCGGGAAATATGCCGGGGACAGATTCCATACAGGTGATGTGAATGACAAAGAGAGTCAGGATGCGGTTGGCATCCTTGCACATCATTTGGAAAAGCATGCAAAAAACCAGTATGAAGTTTGGCGTCCGCGCAAATCGGAAAAAGCGTATGATGAAATACCAGGTACAGTCTGCAGCAGGAAAAAACGGATACAGCAGGAAATCGTACTTGGCGTGCAGGCTTTTTTCCGGCAGGCTGGAATCGGACAAAAGAACCGACAGGCGGAACTTCTGATAGTAAACATATCTGTCAAAGAATTACTCGCGCATCCGGAGAAATGCGCGGTATTTGAGACCTATCTTGACACAGTAAATCACAAAATGTACACAACAGAACAGGTAGCGTATGCAGTGCTCCCGGAGGTATCGTGTCACGCTGAAAGGGGTAGCATACGCGAACGTTTTCCGGGCAGCAGCACAGCAGGGGAAGGGTCTGGCCCTGTCCTAACGGCAGACGTGGAGCGGCTTTTAACAGTGCTTGGCAGGCACAATGTTCTGTTATTGTATCAGTACGAGACAGGGGCAGGAACTTCAGCGAAGGCGTTTGCCGCAAACGGCGTGCTGCCATATCAACGCGCAGCGGCAGCGCTGGAAAAGCACGCTTATGCCGCATCCGTCAGCTGCTGCTATCCGAACCTGACTGCGCCGCAGGAGGGGCTGTATATCGGGGCGGCATACGTGGCGGCGGCATTGCTGTCCTCCGGCGCGGGGGAGGGAAGCGTGACTGCGTTTCCCAAGGAATTATATCCTTACGGCGCGCAGGCGCGGGAGGACATCGCGCGCGCAAAATATGGCTGCCTGTTTGCCTCGGAAACATCCATGCCAGGGTGGGGCGCAGAGCCGCATATGGTGATGCTGTCATCGAGGGCATGCCGATACGAACAGGGCACATACATGATGATTAAGGCACGCTCCAAAACAAAGGAGGATTCAAAATATGTTTCACCATGACGAATATCAGTTTTCTGCAAATACAGTACTCACGTCCGCACAGCTGCAGGAGACATCGCGATACGCCGCGCGGATGCTCAACCTTTTCCATGCCGGGTATTCGGACGGCATTGTCGCGGGCGCACAGGTGTCCGTGGAGGATGACTTTCTCCTGGTGTCGCCTGGCGTTATCCGGCATCAGGCAATGCTGTACCATATGGATGAAAAGGAGCGAATCCGTTATGCACATACAGGCAGAAAGACGATTTTGAAGCTGCGGTTTCTGGATGTGCAGGAACAGGAAAGCGGATTGTTTTATGACACGGAACTGATTCTTTCGGAGGAGGAGCGACTTTTTCCATATGAAATGGAGCTTGGACGTTTCTGGTCAGAGCCGGGGGCACAGCTGCGCATGAATGACGACGGATGGAAGGACATGGCGACAGCACACAATTATGTTGACATCCGGAATGTTCCCTATGCTGCAATCGGTGTGAGCACCATATCGCCCGCGATTACCTATGCATTTGCAAGGGAGATGGAGGGTAAAGGCGCACAGACGCCATATGATGCCGCCTTCTGCATACATTGTCTGACAAAAAAGCCTGTCGACAGGGAGGTCATATACAGATATCTTGCGGCTTGCGGGGAAAAAGGTACACCAGAGCTGACAAACGAGCAGATTTATCAGGGACTTTTAAATGTTCTGAACAGACACGGTGCAAAAACGGCGCAGCCCTGTCCGCAGACGCGCGCCAGAAAATTTATTGTTGAGTAGGGAACCAAAGAGAGGAAAGGATATGCAGAGTGAACGAGAAAAACAGATGGAACAGATGCTTAGAAGGATAGAGGATAATATTTCCAGACGTGAGGCGGCTTTTATTTACCGCGAAGTCATTGCAAGGCTTCTGGATTATCACGAGAGCCAGCTGGCTGCACTTCAGAAACAAATCTGCCAGGAATATATGGAAAACGGCGGACAGCGACCCATAGAAATGTGTCTGTGCCGCAGTGAGGAGGCGGATTATTTTGCGGAGGGCTTTACGCCGCTTGTGTCTGCGGGCAGCAGCCAGGCTGTATGGGGGAGCGGCGCATTGGAACGGATTTACATAGAAACAGGGAGACGGCAGATAAGGGATGTGCTTGCCGAAAACAATGTTTTTCATGCCGTAGTACATACCAACTATGAAACCTATCCTGCGCGCATGACGCTGCGTCCGGTGTGTGAGGCGCTTGCGCAGGCAGAACAGATGAATCGGCTGATGGATGTCAACGGCTGGGACATGCCCCCGGTCAATACGATTTACCTTCAGGGATTCTATGATGTGTGCTTTTTTGACGTGCTTGACAGGCTCAGGCCGGACGAGCATGTGGAGACGGCAGAGACCGATTTTGGAGAGCTTGCGCCTTATGTGCGCAGGGATGTGACACTGATATGGAACATCAGGAAAATCCAATGTAAGGAGCAGTCATTTCCAAAGCCGCTGCCACAGGGGGACGAAGTGTACTATCAGCATATCATCCCCCTTCCGCACAGGCAGCATGCCTATCTGGCAGAACTTGCGGATACCAGGCGGTGCAGCGTCCTGCGCGCGGAATCGTCGCTCGTGGTAAAAAGCCCTGAAAGACAGTATGCGGGCTGGACGCTCTATGAGCTGCTCGATGGCAGGAATGCGTGCAGCAGGGAGCGTCCTGTTTTGTCGAACCGCATAGCGGAGGGCATCATCGGGGCGCTCCAGAAAAAGCGGCAGCAGCTGACGGCGGGTGAAGTGTACCGATGTGTGCACGCATACGAGGCAGCGTCCATTTTTGACAGAATTGAGGTGACGGAGAAGGGGCAGCTGCTTTTCTATCCAAAGGACGACAATGATTACCTGAACCAGGATATTTTGGACTATATCCTCGCAGATATGGGACGGATTTTTGCGGGATGTCGCTTTACAGGAAAGCTGGTAAACGGAGGTACTTTGTAATGGAAAACAAACTTTGGAATGTGCGGTCTGCGCACGGACTGACAGACAGGGAAATCGGCAGATGCATATACAGGCTGAAAAAGGAAGGTTCTCCTTATATGGAGACAGAACTGCAAAAGGATGGCAGCGTGGCTGACGATGCGTATGAGGTAGCATTGAATCCCTACCTCCGCTTTGCCAGAATATTCGCACCACTGCTTGAGGACAGTGCATTTTGTGAAAGTCAGGAGGGAAATCTGTTATTTCATGAGACAGCACAGCTGCTGTCTGTGGTGGACAGGATATCGGGAGCGGACAGGGACACTTTTGTGAAAAGGCAGATGGAGGACGAAATCAGGGGAGGATGCTATGGCAGTATGGCGGCGGATTTGATGTGCACGATGACCACACAGGAAAAGAGTGCGCTGCTCGACTACCTGCTGCAGCTTTACAGAGGCAGGGGGGAGCCGTATCCGTTTATAGGAGCGGTTTTACTGCTGTTTCCGCAAAGCCTTGTGTTTCGGGAAAGGCAAAAGCCGGACGTGCTTTACATCTGCCTGGACACGGCGGAGAATGAGACGCAGGCTGCCCGTTTTGAGACCGTAAAAATGCTGCTTCTGCCAATGGAAACCACGGTCAGGCTTTCGTGGCAGCAGCCGTTTGTGCTGACGGATATCAGCGAACTGGAGCAGTATGGGAATACGCTCGTATAAAAGTCAGGAAAAGAGGAAAATGCAATGAATATCACATTTGAAAACATACAGTTATCGCCTTACCCGATGGAGCAAATCCAGCATTTTACAGTCAGCAGGGGAATCAACCGCCATGACAGCGCCATCATTCAGGGAATCATGGACGAGGCCTCGCTGCAAATGTACCAGTATATGATGGACAGCGGCACATGTGTCACGCTCCATGCGTTTTGCGGGGACGAAAAACAGCTGCTGTTCAGCGGATTTATGGATATGATGGAATCCCATGAGCTGACCGGGGCGTGCGAGGTCACGATACGTCTGTCCGGGCTGACAAAAGCGCTCGACAGGGTGCCGCTTGTCTGGGATTACCAGTCCGTGAAGAAGACCAATCTTGGCATGGTAAGGGTCATTATGAGCGGCTACGCAGATATTTCCTATGAGGAAGCGTGCGCGGAGACAGTCATACCGCAGTTTTTGTTACAGTACGAGGAGAGCGACTACATGTTTCTAAAGCGAGTGCTTTCCATGGAAAAACAACCGGTATTTACCGCGATGCGCAGTGCGGAGGGAAGCATCTGTTTTGGCAAGGAAGATATGTCAGACGAAAGCGTGGAAAGCTTCACACAGTACCAAATCGTATTTGACCAGTGCCTGCTTTACAGGGCGGAGAGCGAGGCTTTTCATGACATCGGGGAAAAAATCCGTGCATTCGGGAGAACACTGCGTGTGCGGGAGGCATCATACAGCCTTGCTGACGGCATTTCCCGCAACAGCTATGTCCTGTGTGATGAGCGTGATTTTGGCGTGGAGAGAATCTACAATAAGGAGCTTACAGGCATTTCCCTTGACGGAACCATTCAGGACAGGAAGCGGGACAAGGTTCAGGTGGAGCTGGACAGGACACCGGAGACAGGGGAGGACAGCCGCAGATGGTTCGGGTACTCGTCTGTGGCGTCTTCCGCCGATGGAAGCGGCTGGTACTGTATGCCGGAAAAGGAGGAGGAAATCCGTCTTTACTGCCCGACGGCAGACGAGGCGGAGGCATATATTATATCTGCCATCCGCAAGGACGGACAGGGGACGCAAGGCAGTGCGGCCGGGGATGAACAGGATCCCATCAACAAATCGCTTTCCAATGTGCAGGGGCAGCAGGTGCATTTTACACCGGAGGGCGTGTCGCTGTTCTGCGCGGACGGCGCGGCTGTCGTCAACCTGACAAAGGAAGGTGAAATCATGATCAGCGCGCAGGATGACATTGCGCTGACTTCCGACCATGATGTGTCCATGCGTGCGGAGAATGGCATATCCGTGATGGCAAATGGAAGTGTGATACTGACAAACGACAATGGCGCAGTTTACGATATGGCTTCGAACATCAGGCTCGAGGCAAACAGAATCAAAAATAATTGTTAACGGAGGAAGATACGATGGAATACCAGAATATGTCACTTGAAACGGAACTGCTGAAAAAAAGACATGAACAGGAGCTTCTCAAGGAAGCGCTGCGGGATGCACAGGAAAAGGACAGGAAGCTCGCGGAGGAGCCGATACTTTCGCTTGAGGAGGTGACGGAGCAGATGGCTGCAGGAATTGTGCACTACCCCGATATGCCGATACGTTTCCGCGTCGTCAGGTTTTTTGGCGGAAGGCTCTCCATGCCGCTGCCATTGGACTACCTGAACCGCCATACGACGCAGGAGGAGCTGGCAGTGCTGGTGAATGACACCATGGGAATCAGCCTGACCCTGCAGCTTACCAAATCGCTGAAAAAAGACGTCACGCGCGAGGAGGTGAAGCGCGGCATGCTTGGGCAGTACAAGGCAGCGGGTATCTACATTGAGCTGCTCGAGGAGGGGGATGTCGAGGATGAGGCAGCCCCCACGCATTTTATCACATTCCGCATGCCGATGGCAAAGGGCGTGATGTACCACATGGTTTTTTACACCATCAACAAAACGGACGGCGCGATGGTGATAGGCGATTACAACTGCTTTTACAAGGATATCGAGAAGTGGGAGAACATCATTAAGGCGACGGTATCGTACATGGACTTCAAATAAATTTTTTAAAAGCGGGAGAGGAGATAACACAAGATGGAAATTGGAAAGCTGCATGTATCCTGCGTGGATACGGACACCATTCTGGATATGGAAATCGCGGCAGGGGTAAACCGCCACGCGGCGCTGAAGCTGACCTGTATTGTCGCCTGCGACAAGGCACAGCGCTATGTGTCGCTTGCAGAGCCGCAGGAACCGCTTATCCTCACGGAGGGAAGTACCGTCCTTTTTCACGGCGTCGTGGAAAAGGCAGTGTGCAAAATACAGAAAGATTACGCCTTTCTGGAGCTTACCGCAATGAGCGGCAGCATCCGCCTGGACAAGGAGAAAAAGACGATGTCCTATCAGGATATTACAATGACATGCGGGGAAATCATCGGGACAAAGACAAGCTGTATGTACTATCCGCAGGACAATTCAATTGGCACAATTGCCTTGCAGTACATGGAGACGGACTGGGCGTTTATACAGCGCATGGCGGCAAAAAACAGTCAGTGCATTTATCCGGACATGACAAGAAACCCGGATTTGGTATTGTGCGGAATCGACACCGCACGGCCGGAAAAGGAGATTCATGTCCTGCGCGAGCGCATGGAAAAGGACATGGAAAAGGAGCGGACGACATATGTGCTCGACAGTGACACATTTCTGACAGTGGGGGATGCCATTCGCCATGACGGTCAGAAGCTGTATGTCCATGCGCTTACGTGCACCATGGACAAGGCAGGGTTTCACGCCGTCTACAGGGCAATGCGGGCAGAGGATATTACCTGCGAGCCAGTCGAGCTGTATGACATGGCGGGGGCGGCTCTTGAAGGGAAAATCATCGCGGTGCAGGGAGAAAAGGTCAAGGTACACCTGAATGTGGATGCACAGCAGCCGCTGGATACCGCCTACTGGTTTCCGTTTTCCACCATGCAGAGTGCATCGGACGGTAGCGGCTGGTACTATATGCCCGAAGAGGGAGACTGTGTGAAAGTATGCATTCCCGGATGGGAGGAGACAGGGGCATTCGCCGTGAGCGCCGTCAGCACCTACACAGGCGAAGATGACACAGAGGACAGGATGTCCGACACAAATACCAAATATATGCGAAACCCGAGTGGCAAGGAGCTGAAGCTGACACCGGACAGCATCCGCGCGGACGGTGGCGCAAGCGCATCCGTGCTTGGTATGGACACCGCGGGAAAAGTGACGCTCTCAGCCAGGAAGGAGCTTCGTTTTATAGCGGAGGATACGATACAGCTTGTCGCGGAACAAAACATAGAGATGCAGGCATCAAAGACAATTGACATCAAGGCAGACACGACCGGGGAGCTGCTCCTCAATGAGGAGGGAGAAATCAGACAGCTTGGCGGACAGGTCAACATCAATAGCGAGAATGAATAAAAGGAGGGGGAAGCTATGGACAGAAAAACAGCCCTTGAAAAACTCAGGGAGCGCTTTGAGGCAGAGAAACAAATGCTCACACAGCGTTTTACAGAACAGCTGGAGCTGCACCTTGATGCGCTTGTCGCGGCAGTATACGGTGCGATTGGGACAATGGACAGCCCCGATTCCGTGCGCATCATACAGATTCAGGTGATGCGGACAGACGTGTATCAGGGGAAAAGCAGGATTATCGTCTGCGGGTATAACGAGAACTGGTACCTCGACGAGCGCCATTGGCAGTCCGAAGTGGATGCACAATACCTCTATGAGCCGTTTGCGGAGGCAGCGCTGCGCCTTGCAAAGGAGCTTTCCATGTACATGGGAGCAGTCACGGACTACGATGTCCGCAATCTGGTCTGCGAGCATTTTGTCAAATGCTTTTCGGAACAGGCAGTGCGTGTGAGAAACCATTTTGCACTATTTGATGAGTGGGCCGAAACGCAGGGGCTGTCATTTACCGTTCCGTACCGCATTCTGTGGGGGGCGTACCGTGAGCAGGCGGAGACATTATTTTATATGGATAAAAAGCACAAAGGCACAAAAGAATTTCAGGCGGAGCTCAAGGACAACAACCTGTTCCGTTCATTTGTGGAGAGCAGCGTTTCCGATACGGAGATATCCGGGAAAAATTTTGCATTTCTCAATATGAAAGGCAGCGCGCTGGAACGTGTCAGTTTTGCGGCGTGCGTTTTTGGGCAGTCGCTGTTTATAAAGGCGTCCGCGCAGTGGTGCCAGTTCCGGAAATGTATGTTTTACGGATGTAACTGGAATCAGACGGACGGTTATCAGATGGATTTTGGCGGCGCACAGATTGTCAACACGGCGTTTGAGGACATGAAGCTCCGAAAGGGGAAATTTGACGGGGCAGTTCTGACAGGTGTGTCATTTTATGGTTCCGTTCTTGAGGAGTGCAGCTTTCAGAATGCCACGCTGACAAGGGTTGACCTGCGGCTGGCTTCCATGGAAAACATTGATTTTACAGGCGCTGTTTTGCAGGATGTCTATGTGCATTACAAGGATGCGGATAAACTGGCGCTCACGGAGGAGCAGAGTGAGCATGTCTATGTTCTGGAGGAGGAGGTAACAGATCAGTCCAGGACTTTGCATTTGCTGCAAAGTCCGTGAAACAGCGTAGTGGTAGAGGTGCATCAAGCCACCACGAAGTGGTTTTTGCATGGCTTGATGCTTGTAACAGGAAGCCGAAGGCTGAACTGTAACAGGAGGAGTGTAAAAATGCGGTACTTTGAGTTGACACAGGACAGAAAGCTCAGGAATCTGGTTGCGATAGAGGGCTTTCAGAACTGTCCGGATATCGTGATGGACAGGGAGCGGGCAGACAGCTTTAAGCGGTGTACAAACATGTATGTAAACGGGGATGAAAAAAGCCAGTACCCGGACCTGTTCCAGTCTCCCGTGCTGCTGGTATCGGAGAGGCTGTTCCAGACCCTGAAATATTATGACACAAGTGTCATTTACAAGATTGTTGTACTGACGGATTTAAAACAGAAGCGTCAGGAAATTTACAGACTGATGATGCCCATAATCATTGATATGGAGCATACCACGGCAGAGGAGCTGGACAGGCAGCTCGGTGATGGCAGGCGCATTTTTTATGTATGCGGACGTGCAAAGGAAACAGGCTGGCAGAAGCATCACCTGATTGTGACGGAGGAAGTGGCGGAGAGCATCCTTTCACTTGGGAGCATCGGTATCTGTTATACAGAGACAATGCCCGAAAAATGGGCATCCTGGAAAGGGGGAGAGACGGATGGCTGAGAAAAATGTTGTGTCGTCAGTGATGGAGTCCGTGGCGGTGGAGTTCGGGCTGGACGACGCTTACGAGAAAGCACAGAACCTGAAAAACGAAATTGATACCTACGGGGTACAGCAGACAATCGACAACCACATTGACAGTGCGATACAGAAAGCTTCGGAGACAGTGGACGCCGTGACGGACAAGGCAAAGGAGGTAGGCGGCTACCTCAAGGAGGATTTTAACAATCTGAAGGAAGGCGTCAAGGATTTGTTTGCCTCCAAGGAGGAAAAACAGCGAAAGGCGGAGGAAAAGGCAGCGAAGGAAGCACAGGAGAAAGCAGAAAAAGAGGAACAGGAGCGGCTTGAGCAGGAGATGCGGGATGCGCTTGACAAATCGTATATCCTGCACACGGCAATGGTTGTGTGCGACAAGGCGTACACCAACGAAGCCATCAACCCGAGCTATATTGTCGTTCCACAGAGCCATGGCGAGAGCATACATGGACTTCCGCAGCTCAATGTCAATGACTATATTCCGGATGTCAACGTCCTGAATTTCGGTATCTGCCGCAGTCCCCAGAACCCTGCCGTGCAGGCGGAGGCGGCGCGGATTCTGGAAGAAGTGCGCGAGGAGAGCAAGTCGTGGACGGACAAGCTCCTGAACCTGTTCGTGGACACCAGCAAAAAGGATGTGTGCACCAGTGAGACGGAAAGCCTTGCCGCCTGCTGTGCCGCACCCTGTACGCCGATGTTCGGTACAAGGTGGATTGACGGAAAATATGATGTGCTGGTGGACGGTGCGCCTGCACTGCTTGGCAGGTGTACGCTCCAGTGCATGTATGGGGGCGCGGTAACCATACAGTCAAGCGGACAGGCAGAATAAGAGAAAGGCAGGGCTTGTTATATGAGAATCATTCACGACAGTTTAGAGATTGAGACAGGATTTGAGGTATCGGGTGTCGAGGCAGTCTGTCTTGAGGAGGAATTCAATGCACACGGCAGATTGAGCGTGACCTTTTTGTGCAGCCCGGATGCGGCACAGGAGATAACAGCGCGCAGCTCTGCGGCAGATGTGATAAAGGTATATGATGGGGGAGTCATCATTTTTTCCGGAATGCTTGCGCACCTTCAATTGCAGAGTGACCGTTCGGGGGCAGTGCTCCACACCGTATGGAACGACTTCACGGCGAGGATGGACGGCAGCAGGAAAAAGCTCGCGATTACAGGGGAAAGCATGACTTACGCGGACATTGCGGAAAAGCTTACGTCGGCTTACGGCAGGGCATACTGTAATATCATGGACGCAGACACCGTGATTCCGGGGCTGCTGTTACAATATGGAGAGACGGACTGGGAGTTTCTCGTTCGGCTTGCCGGAAGAAACGGCACAGTGCTTGTGGCGGACGGCAGCAAGGATTACCCTTATTTCCATTTTGGACTGATGGGCGGGAAACCTGTGGAAATTGCGGATGCAGACGGCGTCATACGCACGGCAGTCAGCTTTGAGGAGTATGCGCGGCGCGAGGCGGTATTTCCGCTGACTGCGTTTATGCAGGACTGCACGCGTCTGCGGGTGCGCTCGGAGGAATGGCATCCGCTCGGACAGTCCGTGACCTGTGGACTGATGGACGGTGTGGTGGAACGCATACAGGTGAAAACAAACGGTGGTCTGGTCGAGCGTTATTACGATATCGTGCCGCCATACGGCATTCAGGCGCATAGCGGGATAAACCCGCATTATTCGGGACTGCATCTGCCCGCAACGGTCACCGAGGTTAAGGATACCGTTATCCGTGCGGATTTCGCAATTGGACAGTATGCGCAGGGGGAAGAACGGTATTTCCCATATGCGGTGGAGAGCAGCGCGTGGTACTGCATGCCCGAGGTGGGGACATCCGTCCACATCTATCTGCCGGAAAACGACGAGACATCCGCGTATGCAGTGCACAGTATGCGCAATACTGCGGGCGGCGCAAGGCATGCGCAGGCGACTGCCGACCCATCCGTGAAAAGCTATACGCATCCGGACGGAAGCGCCATGCAGCTTGACGGGGACAAGCTCCTGCTGACAGCCGATGGGACAGGGACGACGCAGGCAAGCCTTGGGAAAGACGGGGTACTGGAGCTAAAGGCAAAAAAGATTACCGTCTACAGTGCGAAAAGCATTCACATCGGAAAACCGCTGTGCGGGGATGACGGCGCTGCGCCTGCGGAAAATGTGGCGCTTGGCTCTGGTACGGATATTTCCCTGATAAAGCCGGACAGCACTTATACATACCTTGGGGAGGCGGCATTTTTAAAGGGCGGTCTCGTCACAAACATGGCAAGGCTTCATGACGCGGTCGAGATTCCTGCCGAAATTCTTTCCAGAAACGACGGAATTGACATCACAGCCATCAATGACGCCGCAAAGGAATATGAAAAACAGAAGATAAAGGAGGCAAAACAGAAAGTCGGAATGGGTCTGTTCGCCATGGTGGCGGGCGCGGTTGCAATCGCCGTGGTCGGCGTGTGCACCTGTGGTGCGGGACTCGTTGTGGCAGGCGCCGTGGCGGGCACCATTGCCTACACCTGTGGCGCAGGGCTTGTCGAGGAGGGAATGCAGGACTACCAGAAGGCAGTCAGCGCCGGCGACTTCTCGAAGTCCCACAACTTTGTGCGCGATGACCTTCTTGGCGGAAACCAGCAGCTTTATGACATTTTGACCTATGGTTCTGTCCTGGTTTGTGGTATAGTGATAGGTGTGGCGACGGGCGGCGGCGGGATGGCGGCGCTCAAGAAGGTACTGGCGCGTGCCGGAACTGAGATGGCGCTGGATTTCGGGATGAACCTGATTGGCGACTACATAGATGACGGCTGCATCAACAATGGCTGGGAGTCCTACTTCAAGTCCGCGTGCATGACAGGGGCATGCTCCGGCATGTCGCAGGGCATCATGAACAAGTTCAAGGGACTTGAGTCGGCTGGAAAGCTCAGCTGCAAGACCCTTGGGCGCCTGCGCCTTGCGGCGGACGTGTCGCTTGACGCGCTTGTGTCGTTTGCCACAACAGGCGAGGTCAACCTCGCAAAGCTGCTCCTGCAGAATTACATCGCGAATAAGCTGACCATGGCGGATCCCGTGGATGCCGCGACAGGAAGCCTGTACATACCGGCGGTGGACATGCGCCTGCCGGGGCTGGACGGCGACTTCACGGTCAGCCGCAGGTACGAGTCGGTCAACCCGCGCGCGGGGCTGCTGGGGCAGGGCTGGACATGCAGCGCGGAGAGCTTCCTGCAGTACAAGGGGGACGCGTGCAGCGTGCTCTGCGCGGACGGACACGTGGAGGGCTTCCACAAAAAGGATGGAATATGGCGCAACGACAAGGGCGGGAGCGGAAAGCTGAGCCTTGCCTACGATGCGGGACAGAACCTGTTCGTGATGCATGACATTGTGACACACATGTCATATTTTTACGGCGAAAGGGGCAGGCTCGTCCGCGTGGAGGACGGCACGGGACACCGCTCGCAGTACCTGTACGAGGACGGCATATTATGCGGGATTACCACCTTTACGGGGCTCCGCATCGGCGTCAGCGTCTCGGACGGGCGCCTCAGGGAGCTCGTGGACGTGCTCGGACGCACCGTCCGCTACGAATATGATGACAAAAAAAGGCTCGTGCGCGTCAACCAGAACGGCAGGGGCATCACGCGGTACGAGTACGACGGGAAGGGGCGCATCACCGGCATCACCGACCAGAACAACAAGCGGTACACCGAGAACACCTATGACAGCCGCGGCAGGGTCACGCGGCAGGATTACCCGGACGGGACATGCTGCGAGATCAGCTATGACGACAGGGCGAACAGCGCGTCATTCTACTATCCGGAGACAGGCGGCAGGCAGACGGCGTTCCACAATGCGGACGGGCTTGTCACACGCATGGAATACCAGGACGGCACCCACGAGGAGTACGGATACGACGCGTGGCAGAACCGCACCGTGCACAGGGACAGGAACGGAAACCTCACACGGTGGGAGTACGCGCGGGAAGGCTTCCTGCTGAAGGAGACGGATGCAGGGGGGCTTGAGACCGCATATGAGTATGATGCGGACGGCCATGTCCTCAGCGAGCGCGACAATGAAGGCGGGTGTACGCGGTATGCCTATGACGCGCGCCACAGGCTGGTGCGGAGGGAGACCCTGCTTTCGTCCGACCCGCAGGAGTGGGGCACGGAGGAGTACGAATACGACCGCCACGGAAGGTGCACCGGAAAGACGGACGCACGCGGCAACGCCACACGGTACGGGTACGCGGACGAGACCATGCAGGAGCCGGAGGGCGCGGGGTTCTTCCCCATACGCGAGGTAAGCCCGTCGGGGAATGAGTACACGTATGCCTATGACAGGGCGGGGCGGAAGACCCATGCAAAGACGGCGGCGGGCAGGGTGCATTTTGCCTACAACAGCCTGAACCACGTAACCTGCACGACGGACGGCGAGGGGAACGCGGTGCATGACGACTATGACAACCTCGGGAGCCCCATCCGCCACCACAGTGCAAGGCAGTGGGAAAAGGACCGCAGCGGCGGCTATGCCTACGAGTACGACTACCTCGACCGCCTGGTAAGGGTGACGGACCCGGCGGGCAGGGTGAAGACGTTCCGGCGGAACGGACAGGGCAGCATCGTGTATGAAAGCCTGTCCGCGCTGCCCGCGCAGATACCGGAAAACCGGACGGCGCAGGGAATCACGAGCACCTATGATGCAAATGAGAACCTTATATGCATGACATGCCCCGACGGCGGGGAGTGGCACACGGAATATGACAGCGGGGGAAACCTGACGCATGACAGGAGGCCCGGGGGAATGGCGGAACGGCGCTACGCTTACGACGCCATGAACCGCCTGACGGGGGTGACCGCGGACGGCAGGACGGAGCACACCTACGCCTACGACAAAAAGGGGCATGTCATAAGGGAGACCGACGCGTCCGGGAATGACACGCTGTATGCCTACGACAACGCGGGACGGATGACCGGGAAGTGGGAATATGCGTTTTCGGAGGACGGCGCCGGCGGCGGGGAGAAGCGGAAATACCGCGTGACGCAGTACCTGTACGACCCCGCCGGGAACATGACGGAGGAGCGCAGGGGAAATGACGCGGCGGACGCATACGAGTACCCGCATGCATTCTTCGCCATCCGGAAGGAATACGACGGCGACAACAGGCTCGCGGCAGTGGAGGACGACACCGGGGCGCGGGTGACCTACACCTATGACGCGAGGAACAACCGCACCGGGGAGACAAGGCGCACCAACGGGCAGGGCGCGGAGCGCAGGGCTGCCTACACGTATGACCGGGCAGGGCGGATCGTGCGCAAGACCGTGACCACCACCTCCCCATCCGGTAAGGATGCCGGGGAGACGGTGTCCGGTACAGCCTACGGCTACGATGCCGACGGAAACCTGGCCGGGGTACGGCTTCCCGGGGGCGGGCGGCTGCGCATCGTCTATGACCAGGCGGACAGGCCCATATATTTCCTAGAGGAGGACAAAAAGAACGGAATCCTCCGTGGGCAGGCATACCGCTACGCGGACACGTGCCCCCTGCCATGGGAGCAGCCATATGCAAAAGAGGACGCCGCAAGGCTGCTGAACCAGAGACTTATGACATGCGTGTCACTTTCCGACTACAGGGACGCGGAGACCGCAGCCCTCATCTGCGCGGAGAGACCGTGCGAGATACGGCATTATGCGGGGAAAAAGGCGAAAAGCCTGTATAGGGAGCTTCACAGGGTCTACGAGGAAGCCGCAAGGTGGAACCCGGAGGAGATGGCGGCAGTCGACTACGGCGAGCCGGGGACGGACTACCACGCGGAGCATTACGCCTACAACCACCGCGGCCAGCTGACCCTTACCGGGGACACATGCGGCGGAACATACCACGCGGAATATGATACTTTTGGGAACCTCACCATGGTCACCAGCCCATACGGCTACCAGACACATTACGGACATGACAGGGACGGAAACACCGTTTCAAAGACCAACGCCCTCGGAATCCGCGAGTACCTGCTCGAATATGACGCCACCGGGAACGTGGCATCCCACACGGACGGAAACGGAAACGTCACGAAATATATCCGGGACGCATCCGGAAACGTGGTGCGCGTGACCGGGCCCGACGGAAAAACTGACAGAAGTGTCACATACGATGTCTGGGGAAGGCAGCTGACCGCCACCGACGGAAACGGAAACACGACGGCTTACACAAGGGACAGGGCGGGGCGCGTGACCACCGTGACGAATCCTGACGGAAGCAGGGAACATTACAGCTATGACTACGCCGGAAACATCACGGGCGGCACGGACGGAAACGGCAATAAGACGCAGTTCCTCTATAATGGCGCAGACCAGCTTGAAAGGATAATAAAGGCGGACGGCACGGAGCGGATTTTCGACTATGACAGTGAGGGGAGATGCACCTTCCGGCGCGACGAGGACGGAAACACCGTCCGCATGGGCTACAACCTCGACGGGAACATGGTGCTGGCGTCGGGGACACCGGAGGGACTCGGCGCCCCCTCGATAAGCAGCATCTACAGATACGACGCGCGCGGATTCCTGACATCGGCGATGGAAGGGAACACGGCATACCACTATAAGCGCGACAGCGAGGGCAGGGTGACCGAGAAGGCAGACAGCAGGGGGAAATTATTTGAGGTGGTCTACAACCCCGACGGAACGATAGGAAGGCTCGGCGGGACACGGTACTACTATAATTTTGCAGGACAGATGACCTGTGTCATGCCGGACTGTGGGCTTGGTGCAAACTACGAGTATGATAACAATGGGGCGCTCATAAAAACGGAGTGCGACAACGGACTCACCACCATATACACCCGAGACAGCCGCGGCAGGCTGGAAAGCCTGCGGGCAGGGTTCGCGGGAGAGACGGCGCTGCTGGATGCAAAATATACATATGACGGAAACGGAAACCGCACCAGCAAGAATGAGAAGTTCTTCATGCAAAACGATAGGACTCCGACAAGTGCAGTGACACAGTACGCCTATGACAGCATGAACCGCCTGACCATGGAAAACAGGAACGGACTGGTGACCTCCTATACTTACGACATGGCAGGAAACAGGACAGGACGCCTGAAAGGAGATGATAAGGAAGAAT
>ERZ778517.1485-NODE-1485-length-17163-cov-4.361527_pt1 | contig 17163 bp, 20 predicted proteins | sample MGYA00510341_ERZ778517 | MGnify/ENA primary metagenome ERZ778517 (study PRJEB29527, sample SAMN07138964) | mouse gut metagenome | material: feces | host: mouse | place: China:Nanjing | collected 2016-01-25 ... | reverse complement strand
TAATATTATATTATAAAGTGATTCCCAGGATAAATATATATCCCTTAGGAATCATTTTTTCTACATTCTTAAATTATTCCTGAAAATCAGGTATTATCTAAGATAGGAATCGCAAAATATATCTCATTATCTACAGCAAGCTTTTACAACTTCATCACTGTTACAAGCCCACCAACCATTTTCTGTTGCCATAAATTGAGCAGATTGTTGATTACCTCCTCCATTAATACATGTGAAGCCTGGTCTCGTGGCATCTGTATTATAAGCACAACAATTCGAGGAACCTACCATACCTCCAGAGATTTTTTTCATCTCTTGTTTGTTTAATTTCGTTGCATATTGCAACATTTCATTTAAATTTTTCATATAAATTAAGTTTTTAATTTTATGCAGATGATTTACAATCAAACTGATTGCCTGTTGTCCTGCAATTTAACAACAGCTATTCAGATTCCGGATCCAAATTAGTAAAATACCTTAAGTCTTCTACGTGATAATTAGATGGTAATTTATAACCATTTATTAATATTGTTGGAGTTGCATGAAATCGCATCATTTGTTTCCACATTTTATGGCGATTAAATTCGTTAATAACGATGTCATCTATGTCTACGAAGTTTTTTTTGAAAAAAACTTCTTTATTAAATTTTCCTACGGAAAACCATTCATTATAAATTCGTTCACATTCTTTTTTGTTTTTTCTCAAATAAACAGCAATTAAATATAATGCTGATACATCTAATTCTGGAGAGAATGATGAAAAAATGTATTGAACTTGTATATGTTTATTGTGTTTTAATAACTTATTTACTTCTTTGTGTATTTTTGCGCATGGATTACAATGAGGATTTGTTAAAATTGTTATGCATACGTTTGCGTTTGAATTTCCTAATAGTATTTGTGAATCATTATAAGACACATTATATTTAGGTTGATTTTCCAATAATAACGTAAATATTTTTTTATTGGCTTTTAAACTATTTATTTGTTGCATTAAATCTGTTATGCGTTTTTTATAAACAAATAGTGGTTTCAATTTAGAAATACTCAATAATGAAAGGAAATATATACATCCAATAACAAAAAGAGAAAAAAAATCCCAATCTGGAATTCGTACTAAGCCTGAACTTAAATTTACAAAAAACAATATCCATAGTATTATTTGAACAATGAGGCATAATGGACACCATTGTTTGAATTTATATTTTTGATACCATATACTCCAAAAACTATAAGGTAGCGCACAAATATTAATAATCGCCAACCAATTATTTAAATTCGGAAAAAGCAACATAATTATTATATTCGAAATAAAATAACTAAATCCTATTTCGCTCCAGCTTACTATTCCAAATAATGATGCTGCGTCTGATTCAAGAAGGTTATTACAATCAGTTTGTTTAAAAAAAGAACATATTTTATCACTATATATTCTGCCTATTTGCAAGTATTTTAAGATTAATAAATAACTGATATATGTTCCTATAATGTTAAAAAAAGCAATCCTAGTAGTCTAGGCTCATGGTATAATCCTGTAAAAAAACACGTAATAATGAAAATTGTTATAACTATCCCTCCTATTATACCATTCTGTATTATTCGGAGGTTTTCCTCTTTTTTATGCTGTTGATAATCAGGCTCTCCTGACATTAAATTAGGCAGGGCTACTAATACAATACCAGACCATATTTTGAAAAAATCCGACATGGCAACTGTAATATGTTTTCCATTCCATAGGTATCCTATTTGTTCTTTATTTATTATATCTACTGTAACCAAATCTCCCCCTGCATATGCAATAAATGGTAATGGAATTTTTGAAATATCTTCTTTATTATCCAAAATAAATGCATTATTATCTACGCCATAAACTGTTAGTAAATCAGATAATCCCAATAAATTATATTTATTAGGATGTTCGTTGAATATTAAAGTCGCATAATAAGATGTATGTTTTACCTTTAATTTATAAAGGAAATAATTGAAAATATTTTTCTGCATATTTAATATATATTGAAAGTTTACTAATACAATTACAATATTTGCAATGATAATAATATTTTTTAAATAAATAAATAATAATTTATAATTTCTGCATTTTTTTTGTTATACTTGCATTTAAATTAATCAAATAAGCTTAAGAAATTCATGAATAAAAGTTTGTTATTATCGGGTTTGGCAGTTGGAATAGGAGGTAATTTTTTCCAGGCGGAAGCGGCTAAAGTTACTTCCAAAGTTCCGAATGTCGTTTTTATTATAGCGGATGATTTGGGGTATGGGGATTTGAGCTGTTACGGGCAGCAGAAGTTCCGGACGCCCAATATCGACCGTTTGGCAGAGCAGGGAATGCTTTTTACGCAATGTTATTCTGGAACGACGGTGAGTGCCCCTTCACGCGCCTGCCTGCTTTCGGGGTTGCATTCGGGACATGCGCCTATCCGGGGAAATAAGGAGGTGCAGCCGGAAGGGCAGATGGCATTGCCACAGCACATGGAGTCTATTTTTCAGGTATTCAAACGGGCAGGCTATACGACAGGGGCGTTTGGCAAATGGGGATTAGGTGCTCCCGGAACGGTGGGTGATCCCAATCGGCAGGGCGTGGATGAATTTTTTGGATATAACTGCCAGCTGCTGGCACACAATTATTATGCCGACCATTTGTGGCACAATGAGAAAAGGGTGGAATTGCCGGGAAATTATGACGGCGGTTTCGGGGTGTATACACAGGATACGATACAGCAAATGGCGCTGAGGTTTTTGGATAACAACAAGGACAAGCCTTTTTTCTTGTTTCTTCCTTACGTGATTCCCCATGCCGAACTGATTGTGCCGGAGGATAGCATTATTCAGAAATTCAGAGGGATGTATCCGGAAAAGCCGTTTAAAGGATGTGATGAAGGGTGTGACTATTTCCGCAAAGGAGGGTATTGTTCGCAGCCGGAGCCTCATGCTACATTTGCAGCTATGATTTACCGGTTGGATGTGTATGTGGGACAAGTGGTGGAAAAACTGAAAGAATTAGGTCTGGATAAGAACACAATTGTCATTTTTACCAGTGACAACGGTCCGCATTTGGAAGGAGGGGCAGATCCAGACTTTTTCAATAGTAACGGTATTTATCGGGGATATAAGAGGGATGTGTATGAAGGGGGCATCCGGGTACCGTTTATTACGGTCTGGCCGGGTGTTGTGAAACAAGGAAAGACTGATTTTATGTGTTCTTTCTGGGATATGTTGCCGACGTTTGCCCAGATGACAGGCAATAAGGCGAGAAGTTCCGTAGACGGAATAAGTTTGATGCCTTTGCTCACGGGTAAGGGCAAACAGAAAGAGCATGAGTATTTTTATTTTGAATTCCAGGAGGCGGGAGGACGTCAGGCCGTGAGAAAGGGCGACTGGAAGCTGATACGTCTGAAAGCTTCTCAGGGAGACCGGTCGGTGTATGAATTGTATAATTTGGCAGAAGACCCGTCCGAAACAACCGATTTGTTGGCTTCCGAACCGCAGAAGGTGGAGGAGTTGAAGGCGATAATGGAAGAGGCGCATGTGTATGACCCGAATTGGCCGTTGCTGGAACATGAGCGGAAGATGGCAAAGTAAAAAAAAGCACCGGTTTTCCCGGTGCTTTTTTTTGAAGACTGTTTATTATTTTACTGTATTGGCACTGCCTAATACGTTCACTAATTTGTGTTTGTAAAGTTCTTTCAGTGAATCGCGTGCCGGTCCCAGGTATTTTCTCGGGTCGAATTCAGCCGGTTTGGTGGCGAAAATCTCTCTTACGGCTGCCGTCATGGCCAGACGACCATCGGAGTCGATGTTGATTTTGCACACTGCCGATTTGGCTGCTTCACGCAATTGGTCTTCCGGAATACCGATAGCATCTTTCAATGCGCCGCCGTATTTGTTGATGATGGCTACTTTGTCCTGGGGAACGGAAGAAGAACCGTGAAGAACAATCGGGAAGCCCGGGATGCGTTTTTCCACTTCTTTCAGAATATCAAAGCGCAAGGGGGGAGGTACTAAGATACCGTCAGCATTGCGGGTGCATTGTTCCGGTTTGAATTTGTTGGCTCCGTGGGAAGTACCGATAGAGATAGCCAATGAATCCACTCCCGTTTTGCTGACGAAGTCTTCCACTTCTTCCGGACGGGTGTAGGTGTGGTGTTCTGCGGATACCTCATCCTCTACTCCTGCCAATACACCCAGTTCTCCTTCTACAGTTACGTCAAACTGGTGAGCGTAGTCTACGACTTTTTTGGTCAGAGCCACATTGTCATCGTAAGAGTGGTGGGAACCGTCAATCATGACGGAAGAGAATCCCATGTCAATACAGCTTTTGCAGAGCTCGAATGTGTCGCCGTGATCCAGGTGCAGAACGATGGGGATGTTTAAGCCTAATTCTTTGGCATATTCCACAGCACCCTGTGCCATGTAGCGCAAAAGGGTCTGGTTTGCATATTTGCGGGCACCGCTGGAAACCTGGAGGATTACCGGCGATTTGCATTCCACAGATGCCTGGATAATGGCCTGCATCTGCTCCATGTTGTTGAAGTTGAATGCTGCGATGGCGTATTTGCCCTCCATTGCTTTTTTAAACATTTCGCGGCTGTTTACCAGCCCTAAATCTTTGTAACTAACCATACTATATTTTTTAAATTTACAGAATCTGCTTCAAAAGTAGAAATAAAAATAGGAAATAGGAAATAAATCGCTTTTAAACTCCCTAAAGTTACCATTTGATTTCACTCATCCCGTGTTCTTTTAGATATCGGTTGGCCTGGCTGAACTGGTGGTTGCCGAACCATCCGCCCCGGTTGGCTGACAGAGGGGAAGGATGGACACATTTCAGCACCAGATTGCAGTTGGTGTCGATGAATGCCCCTTTACGCTGGGCATAGGAACCCCATAGCAGAAAAACCAGATTGCGTTTTTTTCGGGTGAGTTGCTGGATGACTGCATCGGTAAAGGTTTCCCAGCCTTTGTTCTGATGCGAACCGGCACAATGTGCTTTGACCGTCAGTGTAGCGTTGAGCAACAGAACACCCTGGTCTGCCCAGCGTTCCAGGTTGCCGGAGGCCGGAACCGGAGTGCCTAAATCGTCGTGGATTTCTTTGAAGATATTTTGCAGAGAAGGGGGTTGCTCTATGCCTTCCGGAACGGAAAAACACAATCCGTGAGCCTGTCCCGGACCGTGGTAAGGGTCCTGTCCCAAAATGACTACTTTCGTTTTGCTTACCGGACAATGGTTGAAAGCATTGAAAATAAGTTTGCCGGGGGGGAATATCCGTGCCCGTTTGTATTCTTCTTTGACAAAAGAGGTCAGTTCGGTAAAGTAGGGTTTTTCAAACTCCTCTTTTAGTAATTCTTTCCACGATTCTTCAATTTTGACATCGATCATAAACAAAAGATTTTAGATGCCGTATTAATCGGCTTTATTCTGTTTTTATTTCAAATAGTTTGGGCCATCTTTTTCCCGTGACATATACCGTCTCTTTTTCCGGGTTCCAGGCGATTCCGTTTAGCACGTCATCGCTGTCGTTGAGTTTGGCGCGTTCAGCTCCGGACAGTAGGCGGCTCAGATCCAATTCCTTTTTGACTTCCCCCGTGGCGGGGTCAATCATGACAATGCGGTCCTGCATCCATACATTGGCCCACACCAGTCCGTTGATGTATTCCAGTTCGTTGAGGTTTTTAACGGGACCGTTGTGGTCGTACACTTCCACTTCTTTGATGATATTGAAAGAAGAGGGGGCAATGTGGTATAATTTATGGCTTCCGTCGCTCATAATCAGTTTGTCACCGATGGTGGTGATGCCCCAGCCCTGGGTGTTGTAGGTAAAAGTGGATTCCAGGGAAAAAGTTTTCAGGTCATATATGAACCCTTTTCCGGAAGTCCATGTTAATTGGTAAATTTTGTCGTTCAACAGGGTAATGCCTTCTCCGAAAAGCCGGTTGTCGATGCTCAGTGCAGAGAGTATTTTCCCGCTTTTGATGTCCTGTTTCCGTATGCCTGATTCACCGTATTGTCCCGTACTTTCATACAATATGCCGTCTTGGTATACCAGTCCCTGGGTGTATGCCTTGGGGTCGTGGGGGTATTCCCGTATGATTTTGTATGAAAGGTGTTCCGGTGCCCGGTCGGGTTTTACAATGACAGTCAGATGGGCAACACTCCGTTTGTTGTCCGGATGAAAGGCAACTAATTTGAGTGTGTTCCTGCCTGTTTTGGTTGCCGGAATCCGGTAGTCGTACTCTGTTTTACCTGCTCCTGTTGTGGCTGTTTTTTCTCCGTTCCAGAAAATCTGGATGGAATCTGCCGGAAATTTTTCTTTGGTGCTGAACGCAATTTTTACCGCGTCATGGTAATTGAATGTTGAATTGGGAGAAGGGGAGGTAAATTGTATGCTGTTTATGTATTTCGTATTGTTTTTAGCCGGAACTGGTGTGGGGGAAACGGGTTCCGCCTGTTTGGGTGCGGGACTGTTGTTACAGGAAATCAGCAACAGGCTGCATACGATATGATAGAAATAAGACATAGAATTTCAGTGTGTTTTCCGTTGTTTAAAAATAAAACTCCGTTATCAGTGTGAGTCTGTAGTAAGACCTGCTGTTGGCGGAGTTTTATGTTTTGTATTGCGATGATTGTCTGGCGGAGTTTATTCAACCGACCATTCGTAGCCCTCTTTGGTATCTTTCACATTTACACCGGCAGCCTTGAGCTCGTCCCGGATTTTGTCGGAGGTTGCCCAGTCTTTCTTTTGTTTGGCTTCTGTGCGGATAGACATGACCATATCGAGTACTTTACCTAATACTTCATGGTCTTTTCCTGCGGATTCGCACTCTTTTTTCAGTCCGAGTATGGTGAAAGCAAAATCGTGATACAATTTTTTCAGTTTGTTCAAATTGGCAGCATCGATGTGTTCGTGACCGGCGGCAATGGAATTAATCATGCGTACACCGTCAAAAAGCTGGGAAATCAGCGTCGGTGTATTCAGGTCGTCGTTCATGGACTGGAAGCATTTTTCTGCCAGTTCGTCCACATTGACCGTATTCTTGTCAGACGGTTTCAGACGGTCCAGCACCTCTATAGCTGCCATCAGCCGTTCGTGTCCTTTTTCGGCGGCTTGCAGGGCTTCGTTGGAGAAGTCGAGCGGACTCCTGTAATGTGCCTGAAGGATAAAGAACCTGACTGTCATGGGGGAGTAGGCTTGCTCCAACACGTCGTTTTCACCGGAAAACAATTGGTCTAAGGTAATGAAATTGCCCAACGATTTGCCCATTTTCTGGCCGTTGATGGTGATCATGTTGTTGTGCATCCAGTAGCGTACGGCTTCGTGTCCGTATGCTGCCGTGCTTTGGGCGATTTCGCATTCATGATGCGGAAATTGCAAGTCCAGTCCGCCTCCGTGGATGTCGAACGTGTCGCCCAGGTATTTCTGGCTCATGCAGGAGCACTCTAAATGCCAACCGGGGAATCCGTCGCTCCAGGGGGAGGGCCAGCGCATGATGTGTTCCGGCGAGGCTTTTTTCCAGAGGGCGAAGTCAAAGGAATTGCGTTTTTCGTTTTGTCCGTCCAGCTGCCGGGTATTGGCAAACAGCTCTTCCACTTTCCGTCCGGAGAGTTTGCCGTACTGGTATTTTTTGTTGTAGGCTTCTACGTCAAAATAGATGCTGCCGTCGCTTTCATAGGCAAATCCGTTTTGCAGAATCTTTTTTATGAGTTCCTGTTGCTCTATGATGTGACCGGAGGCGTGCGGTTCGATGCTTGGGCTCAAGGTGTTGAGCTGCTCCATGTTTTTATGGAAACGGTTGGTATAGAACTGGACGATTTCCATCGGTTCCAGACGGTCCAGCTTTGCCTTTTTTTCGATTTTATCTTCCCCGTCGTCGCTGTCGTTGGTCAAATGTCCTACGTCTGTGATGTTGCGGATGTATCTGACTTTATACCCCAGGTATTGCAGGTATCGGAAAAGCACGTCAAACGTGATGGCCGGGCGGGCATGTCCCAAATGGGCATCACCGTAAACGGTCGGCCCGCAAACGTATAATCCGACAAAAGGAGGATTCAAGGGTTGAAACTCCTCTTTCCGGCGACTCATGGTGTTATATATCGTCAGCTTATTCTCCATAATTTTGGCAGTTTTTGTTGAAAGCGTAAAGGTATAATTTTTTTATTGTTTTGCTGCAAAAAATACGTCCGGGATTAGAAAATGCTTGTTAAGACAGTTGGCAGGGCAGGGCGGAGGTATAGCGGATAAGGGCATCGGGAGCGATTTTGATTTGCAGGCCGCGGATGCCGGCGCTGATGAAGATGTGCGGGAAATGAAGGCAGGTGTCGTGAATGAATGTGGGGAAATTCTTTTTCATTCCGATGGGGGAACAGCCGCCCCGGATGTAGCCGGTGACGGGGAGCAACTCTTTCATGGGAATTAAGTCCGCCTTTTTATTGCCCGAAACTTTAGCTGCCAGTTTCAGGTCCACTTCCCGGTCGCCGGGAATGACACAGACGAAATAACCGGTTTTGTCTCCGTGTAATACCAGCGTTTTGAATACGCATTGAATGTCTTCGTGCAACTGTTCTGCGACGTGAATGGCAGCCAGGTTGTTTTCGTCCACTTCGTACGGAATAAGTTCGTACGAAACAGCAGCTTTGTCTAAAAGGCGTGCCGCATTGGTTTTGTTTATTTTTGTCGCCATACCGGAAAATATTGCGGCATCAAAGGTAATGAAAAACAAGGATGCAGGCTACTTTCTGAGAAACGGAATTTTTACCTGTTCATGGAAATCGAACCAGGGGTGCAATTCGTGGGGAAGAATTTTCTGGAAAATGTCTGTTGTTTTGGGGAAGCTGGCAACGGTTGCCTTTCCGTCTGTTTCTAATGTATTTACCTCCCGTTTAAAAACTGAAATCATAATCAGAATGACCAGTGTCAATATACCCGAAATAACTAATCTCATCGCCTCAACTATTAAACTGTGAATAGGGTTTTACGTAAATACTATTGCAAAGGTTTCCTGAAGCGTAATTTTCGCCGGGAATCCCGGCATGATCTCTTGTGGGAGAAGCCAAAGTATTCGGTAAAACGGGAATTTCTTTGTAATTTTGTCAGGATGATGTGAGGAAACGTATGGATACGATAATAGATTTGTTTGAACAGAGTTGTTCTAAATATCCGGATAATCCTTATCTGTGGGAGAAAATCGGTGGAAAATACGAGGCAATGACGTATGCCCGGACGAGGCAGCGGGTGAGGGAAATAGCCGGAGGCTTGCTGTATGCCGGATTGAAAAAAGGACAACGGGTCGCATTGTTGGCGGAAGGTTGTGCGGACTGGGTGTGTTGTGAATTGGGGATTTTGTATGCCGGCGGTATCAATGTGCCTTTAAGTATCCGCCTGAATGAGCAGGAACTGATATTCCGGTTGAATCATGCCGGTTGTCGTTTTCTGATAGTATCTGCTTATTATATGCAAACGGTAGCCCGGATTATCGGGGAGCTGGAGACAGTGGAGAAAATCTATGTTTTTTCATCGGAAACAGGAGAGGATAAAAGGTATGTCCCGTTAGAGAGTTTGGCGGAAAGTGGAAGAGAGTGGCTGGAACACAATAGCCGGAACCTGGATGAGGTACTTTCTTCTGTTTCGGCTGACCAGGTGGCGAATATTATCTATACGTCCGGCACGACGGCTGAACCGAAGGGAATCATGCTGACTCATGGCAATTTTGTCAGTAATGTGCTCCAGTCGGATTCCCTGATACAGATACCCCAACATTACCGTATTTTGTTGTTTCTGCCTTGGGATCATAGTTTTGCCCATACGGTGGGGCTTTATTCGTTTATGTATAACGGAGCTTCCGTAGCAGCAGTGGACTTTGGTCGTTCTCCGATGGAAAGCCTTCGGAATATTCCGGTCAATATCCGGGAAATCAAGCCTCATATCTTATTGAGTGTTCCTGCCATTGCCAAGAATTTCAGGAAAAATATAGAGACGGAAATCGGGAAAAAAGGGGTTCTTGTGCGTACGTTGTATCGTTGGGGGTTGAAGTTGGCATACCGCTATTACGGGGAGCAGAGAAACGGTCCGAAAGGTTGGAGATACCTGCTTTGTCCTTTGGTCCGATTTTTTGATGTGTTGGTATTTAATCGAATCAGAAAAGTTTTTGGCGGAAATCTCCGTTTCTTCATTGGCGGCGGTGCACTTTTGGATGTGGAACTGCAAAACTATTTTTCGGCATTGGGTATCCCGATGTATCAGGGCTATGGATTGTCGGAGGCTTCTCCGGTCATCAGTTCCAATACGCCTTTAAAACATAAATTCGGTTCGTCGGGGGTTCCGGTCAGACCGATGGCATTGAAGATTCTTAATGAGCAAGGGAAAGAGGCGGAACCGGAAGAAGCCGGAGAGATTGTTATTTCCGGCGGAAACGTGATGAAGGGATACTGGCGGAATGAAGAATCGACGGCAAAAGCAGTCCGGGACGGCTGGTTGTATACCGGGGATTTGGGATATATGGGGAAAGACGGCTTTTTGTATGTCCTGGGGCGTTTCAAATCGTTGCTGATAGCCAATGACGGAGAGAAATACAGTCCCGAAGGAATAGAAGAAGCCATTGTGGAGAAATCTGTTTATATTGACGCCTGTGTGCTTTACAACAACCAGTCGTCTTATACTTCAGGGCTGATTGTCCCGAATAAACAGGCGCTGAAAGAGTATGTGGAAAGAAAAAAAGTAGAGTGGGGGACGGTGGAGAGCTATAAATTGATGCTGCAGAAAATCCATAAGGAGCTGATGGAATTTCGCCGGGGTGGTAAATACGAAGGACTTTTTCCGGAACGGTGGTTGCCCGCAGTGGTGGCAATTCTGCCGGAGCGTTTGAAGGAAAGTGACGGGACGATAAATTCCTCTGCCAAGATGGTGCGTCACCGGGTTATTGAGTTGTACAAGGAAGAATTGGATTATACCTATACGCCGGAAGGGAAAAATATACAAAATGTGAGAAATACACAGAATATCAGAAAATTATTTAAAGAATAAAATCATCATGCGCCGGAAAACTTTATCAGTAAAAGTCGGGGATTGCAGCCTGTCTTATGATCGCCCTGTAGTGGTACAATCCATGTTGAACACTTCGACGATGGACACAGAGGCTTGTGTGGAGCAGGCGATACGTATTATTGAGGCTGGGGGAGAGTTGGTGCGCATTACGGCACAGGGCGTGAAGGAGGCGGAAAACCTGAAATATATCCGGGAAGAGTTACGGCGGCGGGGATATTCCACTCCGCTTTCCGCTGATATACACTTTAATCCGGATGCGGCTGTGGTGGCAGCTAAGTATGTGGAGAAGGTACGTATTAATCCGGGAAACTTTATTGACAAACGGGCGACGTTTCAGAATCTGACTTATACGGATGAGGAGTACAAGGCGGAGTTGGAGCGTTTAAGAGCGAAATTTATTGAATTTCTGGATGTGTGCCGGGAGTATGATACAGCGGTACGTATCGGTACGAATCACGGTTCATTGTCTGACCGTATTATGAGCCGTTATGGTAATACGCCTGCCGGGATGGTAGAGGCAACGATGGAATATTTGAGAGTGTGCCGGGAGGTGGATTTCCGGAATGTTGTGATTTCTTTGAAATCGAGTGATTGCCGGGTGATGGTCCGGGCTGTTCGTTTGCTGGTCAAAGCGATGCAGGAGGAAGGAATGGAATATCCTTTGCACTTGGGAGTTACGGAAGCAGGCGAAGGAGAGGACGGTCGTATTCGCTCGGCAGCAGGTATCGGTTGCTTGCTGAATGAAGGTATTGGCGATACGATACGGGTCTCTTTGACAGAAGCGCCGGAATATGAAATTCCGGTCGCCCGGAGATTGGTTTCCTTGTGTCGTCCGGAATTTGTGTATACCGGGAAGATGTCTGAAAATAAAGATGTCAGGCCCTTTATTGTGGCGGATATTTCTTTCATGCAGGTATTGAATGAAGAGGTGATGTTGCAGTTGGGATTCGTACAACAGCCGGAGGCGGATCCTATTGTGGGAGCCCGATTGAAAGCAGGAAGAAAAGCTCCGGAAATGATTTTTACAGAGGCATTGGGACCCGAGCTGACAAAATTGCCGGGAGAGATAACGGTGATAGTGCCGGGAGAGAATCTGGATATGGCACATGTGTATAACCGGAAAGCCTGTCCTCTTGTGTCGGCGGATTTTGTGAAGGAAGAATCCGGGAAAGTGGATGCCGAGCGTATTTTTGTGGAAGTGGAGAGAGAAGAACAGATTGACGCGGAGTTATTGGAGAGTGTAAAAAAGAACAATGGTGTGTTGGTACTCTCTCCGGAAGCGGTGGATTATCATGTCTATCGCCGGATGATGGAACGGATACAGGGGCTGTGTCCTGTGATTGTGAGGGTAAAAGGTGTTTCAGGAGAGGAGGAACGTTTGAAAATAGCTGCCCATACCGGCGGACTTTTTATGGATAATCTTGCCGCAGGGTTTTGGGTAACCTTGGCAGGTGAAGTGGGGACGGGTTTGGAATTGAGCCGGAATATTTTGCAGTCGGTAGGCGTTCGTCGCTATAAAACGGAGTTCGTCAGTTGCCCCGGATGCGGCAGGACGTTGTATAATCTGGAAGAAGCTGTGTCGAGAGTGAAGCGGGCTTTTGCCCATTTGGATCAGTTGAAAATTGCAATTATGGGGTGTGTGGTGAACGGTCCCGGAGAGATGGGAGATGCGGATTATGGTTATGTAGGTGCCGGAAACGGGAAAGTGAATCTTTATAAAGGCCGGCAGAGGGTGAAAAATGCCGTGCCGGAAGAGGAAGCCATAGAAGCGTTGAAGCAGTTGATTCGGGAACACGGGGATTGGAAAGAACCCCAATGACGTATTCTTTGGGGGACGATGTAACCATTTGCCGGGAAAACGAGTAAATAGGTTATGTTGAACTAAAAAGATTACAGTTATGATGTTTATTTGGTATATTGTTATCGGGCTTGTAGCCGGGTGGGCGGCAAGCAGAATCATGAGAGGCCAGGGATATGGCTTGTTAATCAACATGATTATCGGAATTATCGGAGGTGTATTGGGAGGCTGGCTGTTCAGTCTTCTTGGATTCTATTCTACCGGCGGTATTATCGGAAGTCTGATAACTTCTGTGATTGGAGCGATAGTCCTGCTTTGGTTTGTCGGATTAGTCAACCGTCCCACACGTAAGTGAGCCTGCCCGGCACTACCTTTTTTGTTTGCACTGTTTTTGCATCGGATGGGTGTCATTACAGCAAAATTCAGGTAAATTTGATTTTGCAGCCGTCTTGCCTTATCTTTGCAAAAAATACACAGTGAAATGAAAATCTTATTGGGAAGTTTATTGCTTTTGTTTGCATTAAATACAGCTCTTTGGGGACAGATGAAAGCAGACACGACAGGATGCGGTTGGAGAGATTTGGCGCCTGCTCAGTTTAAAAAATTGTTGGCGGATAGCGTAGTTACGCTGATAGATGTCCGGACGTCTGCCGAATATCATGCCGGGCATATTGAAGGTGCCCGTAATATAGATGTCCGGAAACCGGATTTTGATAAGCAAATAACCGGATTAAAGGCTGACCGTCCGGTGGCAGTGTATTGTAAAGGTGGCGTCAGAAGTCGTGTGGCTGCCCGGAAGCTGGTACAAAAAGGCTTCAGGGTTTATAATTTAGACAAAGGCTACCTCTCCTGGCCCGATAAGCTGAAGAAGTAAAAAATCCTGCAAGTTTTAACTTGCAGGATTTTTTGTATAGGTAATTTGTTGAAAAAATTACTTGGATGCTTCTTCTATGGCAACGGCAACAGCAACGGTAGCACCTACCATCGGGTTGTTACCCATACCTAAAAATCCCATCATTTCTACGTGAGCGGGAACAGAAGAAGAACCGGCGAACTGAGCGTCTCCGTGCATACGGCCAAGGGTATCGGTGATACTGTGGGGAAAAGCGATTTCGAATCCTGTAACTGCCTGATTATAATTCAGTAATAAGAGAACTTCTCCGGTTAATAATTTCTTTTTCAAAAATGGCTGCTTTTAAGTCACAAATCCCTCCTGTACCCGTATATTTCCAGTTGGTGGAGAATTTTTCAAAAGGTATATATAAAACTGGAATTACAGTATTTTTCCACCACCCATAAAAAAGCCAGTAGAAATGAATCCACTGCCCTGTATTTTATAATAATCAGGTATTATTCCTGACAGAGTAATTTAATTTTGTCTTTGAGTGGTTGTAGTTCCGTTTGTATAGTAGCCCATACTATTTCATCCTTGATTTGGTAATATCCATGTACCAATACATGGCGCATACCAATAACAGTGTTCCATTCTATATTCGTATGATTCCCTCTGAAATCTTTGGTAAGCAAATAGGCTGCCTCACCTATGATTTCCAGATTCTTAATTACAGCAAAACGGAGAATTTTATTCGACTTGTATTCTTCAAAAGTAATTCCTTGGGTAAATTCAAAAATATTGTCAATTGCTTCCAGCATATGCAACAATCTTGTTTTATCTTTCGGCTTCTCTCTCATAAATCAGGATTTTATCTTGTTCTGCTGAATGTTTGGCAAACTCTTTTAATTGCCCTTCTTCCACTAAATCAATCTTTTTGTGTAACAGTTTCTGTAAAGCATCCGCAATACTGACATATTTAAAAAGCGTAATATTGGCATCCTTAGCGAAACGTACCAAAATATCAATATCGCTATCTTTTGTTTCTTCTCCACGCGAATAAGAGCCAAATACCCATGCCTTTTCGATTGGCTGGTATGCGAAAAATTGCTTCAGTTTATTAATAATCGTCTGTTTCATAGGCTCTTTTTGCAAATATAACAATTATTGGAAATATAACCATGAAGAGGTTGTACGAATTTGAGGAAATAGTCGTTATCACGCATAAAAAAAGCCAGCAACGGGTGGGGCGCCGACTTTTCGATACAAATGAATGAATCAATCAATTCTGATTGGGTACAGGTACTAATTCATCCATACGTACTTCAAATGGAGTATCCGGTTTGGTATATTTATACCTACTATTACATTCACGACAGACAGGATAAATATATAAATTACCTTCTTCATCAATGACGTGAGCACGTACCATGTCATTAGAAATTTTTCCAATTGAAATGAGCATGCCGTAATAGGTTAGCAGTAATGAATAAACCTTTGGGGGTTAGTTTCAGAGCTTTTTCATATAATTTGTTGTGAATGGCTTGTAAGGAGGCGTTGATGATTTGTGTTTCTTGGGTTTTACCTTTTACCCGTTGTTTAGCTGCATTCCATACATTAGGGTTTATTTTTAAGCTTGTTGAAAACATGGTGCGTTCCCCGTTTATGGTGATAGCGCATTCAATCATTACCAAGCCTTTTTTGTTGGTTCTGTTTTCTCTAATGAAAAAACGGTCGCAAAATGAACTTCTTTCCATAATAAAATTTGGTATTATGAGAAGTCTTTTTATAGAATGAATTATTTTGTAAGTTGTACTGTTATAGTGTTTTATATGCATTCAAGCAGCCATTTGGGGATTTTGCTAAATTGGCTGCTTTTGTGGTAGTAAAACATCTCTTTTTTTTGATATTTTCCCTTTTGTTTTCAGGTACCGTACCGCTCTGTATAGCAACTGGAGGATTATTTGTTTTTCAATCATTTTGGTAAGTATAAAAACAAAAATCCTGCAAGTTTTAACTTGCAGGATTTTTTGTATAGGTAATTTGTTGAAAAAATTACTTGGATGCTTCTTCTATGGCAACGGCAACAGCAACGGTAGCACCTACCATCGGGTTGTTACCCATACCTAAAAATCCCATCATTTCTACGTGAGCGGGAACAGAAGAAGAACCGGCGAACTGAGCGTCTCCGTGCATACGGCCAAGGGTATCGGTGAATCCGTAGCTGGCGGGACCTGCTGCCATGTTGTCCGGATGAAGTGTACGTCCCGTACCACCACCGGAGGCTACAGAGAAGTATTTTTTACCTGTTTCCATACACTCTTTTTTGTAGGTTCCTGCTACCGGGTGCTGGAAGCGGGTGGGGTTGGTAGAGTTTCCGGTGATGGAAACATCCACTCCTTCGTGACGCATGATAGCCACACCTTCACGTACATCGTCGGCACCGTAGCACCGTACTTTTGAACGCTCTCCGTTGGAGTATGCTTTTTCTTTCACGATTGTCAGCTCTCCGCTGTAATAGTCGAACTGTGTCTGTACGTAGGTGAATCCGTTGATGCGGGAAATAATCATCGCAGCGTCTTTACCTAATCCGTTCAGGATAACCTGGAGCGGTTGTTTACGTACTTTGTTGGCTGATTTTGCAATACCGATAGCGCCTTCTGCTGCGGCAAAAGATTCGTGTCCGGCCAAGAAAGCAAAACATTTGGTCTCTTCGCGGAGCAACATGGCTGCCAGGTTACCGTGTCCCAGACCTACTTTCCGGTCTGCAGCCACAGAGCCTGCAATACAGAATGCCTGCAGGCCTTCGCCGATAGCTTCTGCGGCATCTGCGGCTTTGGTACATCCTTTTTTAATGGCAATCGCAGCGCCTACAACATAGGCCCATTTTGCATTTTCAAAACAGATGGGCTGTGTTTTTTCACAGATGTCGTAAGGGTTGATGCCTTTTGCATCGCAGATAGCTTTTGCTTCGTCGATGTCTTTGATTCCATATTTATTCAGAGTCGCGTTAATCTGATTAATACGACGGTCGTAACTTTCAAATAATGCCATAATTCTTTCAATTTAATTTATTCGTGACGAGGGTCGATATATTTAACTGCTTCTGCGAAACGACCATAGTTTCCTTTTGCTTTTTCCAAAGCTTCTTTCGGTTCGATGCCTTTTTTCAGGAAATCGGTAAATTTACCCAAGTGAATGAATTCGTAACCGATTACTTCACCGTCGGCATCCAATCCCATACGGGTAACGTAACCTTCTGCCATTTCCAGGTAGCGGGTTCCTTTTTCTTTGGTACCAAACATAGTTCCCACCTGGCTGCGGAGTCCTTTGCCTAAGTCTTCCAGACTGGCACCGATGGGCAGACCGCCTTCTGAGAAAGCACTCTGGGTACGACCGTATACAATTTGTAAAAATAATTCGCGCATGGCGGTGTTGATGGCATCACATACCAAGTCGGTATTTAATGCTTCCAA
>ERZ778517.1477-NODE-1477-length-17243-cov-4.757505_pt1 | contig 17243 bp, 19 predicted proteins | sample MGYA00510341_ERZ778517 | MGnify/ENA primary metagenome ERZ778517 (study PRJEB29527, sample SAMN07138964) | mouse gut metagenome | material: feces | host: mouse | place: China:Nanjing | collected 2016-01-25 ... | reverse complement strand
TGCAAATTCCTCTACGTCAATTCCATTTTTCTTTGCCAGTGAAAAATGCCCCAATTCATGAAAGAATACAATAAAGCTGAAAATGATTATCGCAAATATAATACCCAAATCAATCACTACCTCCTGCTGTTAATCCGTTCATAGGTTGCCGCCTCTGTCTCAAGAATCTCCTCAAGGGACGGTTCCTTTATATTTTTATGGGCAGACATACAGTCCTCAATGATCTCGGAGATCTCAAGATACTTCACCTCTCCCTTTAAAAACATGCTGACCGCAAGTTCATTTGCCGCATTGAATACCGTCGGGAGCGTTCCGCCCTGTCTGCCTGCGGAATATGCAAGCCTCAACCCATAAAATGTGTCCATATCTGGTTTTTCAAAATCCAGTTTTCCAATGCTCCAAAAATCAAGCCGTTCCCCTGGAAGATATCTTCTCTCGGGATAATAAAGGGCATATTGGATTGGCAGCTTCATGTCCGGCGTGCCAAGTTGTGCAAGAATCGCTCCGTCTTTATATTCCACCATCGAGTGGATAATGCTCTGAGGCTGCACAACCACCTGCACATCATCCACATCCACGCCAAACAGCCATTTTGCCTCAATGACTTCAAGACCTTTATTGACCATAGTGGAAGAATCAATGGTAATTTTAGCGCCCATCGTCCAGTTCGGGTGCTTTAATGCATCTTCCACACGGATTTCCAAAAGCTCCTCCTGCTTTCTTCCCCGGAAAGGCCCCCCGGAAGCAGTCAGCAGGATTTTTTTTACAGAACTCTTATCATTTCCCTGAAGGGACTGGAAAATAGCGCTGTGCTCACTGTCTACGGGAAGGATTCGAACCTCCTTCCTCTCTGCCAGCGGCATGATCAGGTGCCCAGCCGTCACAAGAGTCTCCTTATTGGCAAGCGCAATATCCTTTCCCGCCTTAATCGCTTCTATAGTCGGACGTATGCCGATCATCCCTACGATCGCCGTCACGAGTATTTCCGTGTCCTCCATCACGGCAATCTCAATCAGCCCTTCCATCCCCGACACGATCTTTGTGTCTGTATCTACAGTCTTCATGCGAAGCTCTTTTGCTTTTTCCTCGGACCAGACGGCCGCCTTTTTCGGATGAAACTCACGGATCTGCTCCTCCAAAAGCGCAATATTTTCTCCAGCGGCAATCCCGAGAACCCTGATATCTCCATTTTCACGCACGACCTCCAGTGTCTGCGTGCCGATGGAACCTGTTGAGCCTAAAATGGCTATTGTCTTCATACATTCATCTCCCTGTTCAGATATTTCCTGCCAGCAGTATTGCCAGATAGTAGATTACAGGCGCCGTAAATATCACACTGTCAAACCGGTCAAGAATCCCTCCGTGTCCCGGAATCAGCGTACCGTAATCTTTAATATCATGATTTCTCTTCACTGCCGACGCTGCCAGATCTCCGACTTGAGAGATCATCCCCCCCGCACCGCAGATGACGGCATAATGAAGCGGATTCACATCAGCGCCGCCCCAATGGTTCATGGCTAATGCAAACAAAACTCCAAGAAGCGCTGCTCCGGCAACACCTCCGATACCGCCTTCCACAGATTTTTTCGGACTCAGTTTCGGCGCCATCTTATGTTTTCCAATCAGCACTCCCACACAGTACGCACAGGTATCACATCCCCATGAACTTAAAAATATCAGCCACACGACGATCCCTCCGTCCGGGAGATTTCTTGTCTGGTAAATATAAGACAACATGACTGCCACATAAAATAGGCCGAAAAAGACTGTCATCACCTGCTCCGCCCTAAAATTCGGAAAGGCAAAGACGTAGACTGCCATCATAAGTACAAGAAACAGAATGGCAAGCATCGTGACATATTCCATATGGCCGAAAAAAAGCACTGCGTAATAGGCAAGCGCTGCGATATAACCCGTAACCCCCAATACTTTATTATGCACATCCACCACTTTATATAATTCAGACAAACCAATTAAACTGATAATTCCAAGAACCGTGAATAATACATATCCGCCCAGTCCGACCGTGGCTATCAGTACGATGACAAGCACGATTCCGCTAAGAAGCCTTGTTTTAAACATCCTGCGTTCCCTCCTTCACACCGCCGTAACGCCGGTCTCTGGCATTATAATGCTCGATTGCCTTTATAAGCTCTTCTTTTGAAAAATCAGGCCACAAGACATCCGTGAAATAAAATTCCGTATAGGCAAGCTGCCAGAGGAGATAATTGGACAGACGAAGCTCCCCGCTGGTACGTATCATCAGATCGGGATCTGGTATATCATGGGTATCAAGATAACCCTCAAATACCTGTTCGTCAATATCCTCTGCGTTTACCTTTCCCTTTGCACAGTCCGCTGCCAGTTTCCGGACCGCACGTACGATCTCGTCCCTGCTGCCATAATTGATGGCAATCTGGAAGTTTAAGCCGCCATTCTCCTTTGTCGCCTCCTCAAGTTCTGCAATTCTGCTTCTTATATCCTCATCAAGTCTTTGCAGCTCTCCGATCACGCGGATCTTCATATCATTCTTCTTTGCGGTCTTAAGACAGGTCTTCATGTAATTGCGCAGAAGCTTCATAAGCGCATCCACCTCATCCTTCGGACGATTCCAGTTCTCCGTAGAAAATGCATAGACCGTCAGGTACTTGATACCCATGCGCCACGCTTCCTCGCAGATCTTCTCCACATTCTTGCTTCCCTGCGCATGGCCGTAATTGCGGGGCATACCCTTCGACTTTGCCCAGCGTCCGTTTCCATCTAATATAATCGCAACATGCTGCGGAATCTTCATAGCCAGTCTCCCTCTTTAACAGAGCAGTATCCATGTGAGGACACCGCCCAACTTTCTACATAGAAGAACAGACCATTATCTTAAGCGGTCTGTCCCTACAATTATACTACACTGTCATTACCTCTTTCGACTTAACCTCTACGGCCTTGTCAACTTCTTTTACAAATTTATCCGTCATTTTCTGAAGATCTTCTTCCATATCCTTGATCTCATCCTCAGAAATTTCGGTCCCTTTCAACTTCTTGAAAGAGTCATTGCCGTCACGCCGGATATTACGGATCGCAACCTTTGCAGCTTCTCCCTTTTTCTTCACGTCTTTTACAAGCTCTTTTCTGCGCTCCTCCGTAAGTTCCGGAAATACGAGACGAATCACAGAGCCGTCGTTATTCGGATTGATTCCCAGATCGGAAGTCTGGATTGCTTTGGTGATCGCCTTGATCATAGTCTTATCCCAAGGCTGAATCTGAATCATGCGCGCCTCCGGGACAGATACGTTGGCAACCTGCTGAATCGGCGTCGGAGTTCCGTAATAATCCACCATAATCCGATTCAGCACATTCGGATTCGCGCGCCCTGCACGGATTGCACCGAGCTCCCCGTCAAGATTCGCCATCGTCTTGGTCATCTTCTCTTCATAAACCTTCAATTTCTCGTTCATCTTTCTTTCCTCCTTATGATACAGTCACTTTCGTTCCCGTAAATGTCCCTGACATAGTATTTACAATACTGTTCTCTTCATTCAGCCCGAACACCAGCATTGGCATCTGATTCTCAAGACACAGAATAGACGCCGTCAAGTCTACTGCCGCGAGCTTCTTATCAATAATCTCCTGAATAGATATTTCCTCATACTTCTTAGCTTCAGGATTCACTTTCGGATCACTGTCATAAATTCCATCAATAGCCTTGGCAAGAAGCATCGCATCCGCTTCTATCTCAATAGCATGAAGCACCGCACCGGTATCTGTAGAAAAATACGGATGTCCCGTTCCTCCCGCGAAGAAAATAACTTTTCCATCCTTAAGCGCCTGAACAGCCGCATCCTTTGAAAACAACGTTGTAAACGCGCCGCATACAAAAGGTGTAAAAACCTCTGTATCCATCCCCGCAAACCGAAAGATATCCGATACATAGATACAGTTCATCACCGTCGCCAGCATCCCGATCTGATCTGCCTTTACCCGGTCAATGGTCTCGCTGGTCCTTCCCCGCCAGAAATTACCGCCGCCAGTGACAATCGCAACCTGAATGCCGTCATCCACAAGCTGCTTCACCTGTCTGGCCACTCCAAGACAAGTCGCCTCATCAAAGCCGGTCTTCCTCTCACCCGCAAGTGCTTCCCCGCTAAGCTTTAATAGTACCCTTTTCATAAGCATTCCCGCTCCTTACTTCTGTTATCGCAGTACATCACATACATAAGTAAAGTATAACACAGGTAAAGTAAAAATGGAATATCAAAAAAAAAAGCTTGGCACAAGTCTGATTTCGGACTATAATTTCAAGTACGAAATCAGACTGCAAATAAAATAAAAAAACAGGAGACGGCAGACATATGGACTTCCCCATCAATCAAAATTTAAAAGAATACAACCACATTTACAAAGAAAACAATAACATTTACCACGATATTGCGCTGCGCCTAAAGCTGTCAGACAGCGCTTTTGACATATTCTATGCCATCTGTGTGCTAGGCGACGGTTGCCTGCAGCGGGATATCTGCAGCCTGTCTGCCACAAGCAAGCAGACCATCAATTCATCAATCCGTAAGTTAGAAAAAGAGGGCTATCTTACCCTTAAACCGGGAAAAGGACGGCAGATGCACATTTTTTTGACCAAGACAGGAGAAGCGCTTGCTCAGGAACGGATATACCCGGTTATTGAAATTGAGAATAGTGTTTTTGACGCTATGTCTGAAAACGAGTGCCGGGAACTTCTAAAGCTCAGCAAAAAATATATGGAAATATTGAAAGAGAATGTAAAGGAATTATTGCTATGAGAATAAAGTTATCAGACCATTTTACCTATAAAAAACTGATCCGGTTTGTGCTGCCTTCCATCATCATGATGATCTTTACTTCCATCTACGGCGTGGTGGACGGCTTATTTGTATCCAATTTTGTGGGAAAAACAGCATTTGCGGCTATTAACCTGATCATGCCCTTTCTCATGGGCTTAAGCGCGCTGGGATTTATGGTCGGGACAGGCGGAAGCGCGATTGTAGCAAAGACGCTGGGCGAAAAGAAAAATAAGAGAGCCAACGAATACTTTTCCATGCTGATCTATATAACGATCATCGGCGGTCTGGTTATATCTGTCATCGGCAGCATTTTGATCCGGCCGGTCAGCTCTTTTTTAGGCGCCTCCGGAGAGCTTTTAGAAAACTGCGTCCTGTATGGGAGAATTCTTTTTCTGTCTCTGACGCCTTATATGCTGCAGAACGTTTTCCAGAGCTTTTTCGTGACGGCAGAGAAACCAAAACTGGGACTCTATGTGATCATTGCTGCCGGGCTTACGAATATGCTGCTTGATTTCCTTTTTATCGCCGTTTTTAAATGGGGGCTTGCAGGAGCCGCCCTTGCCACTGCTGCCAGCGAATATATGGGAGGTTTTCTACCTGTTTTTTATTTTTTGCGTAAGAATGGAAGTCTTCTAAGACTTGGGAAAACGCATTTTGACAAAGGGATCCTGCGAAAGACATGCACCAACGGCTCTTCCGAGCTGATGACGAATCTGTCCATGTCTGTGGTAAATTCCCTGTATAACTTCCAGCTTATCCGGTTTTCCGGAGAAGACGGCGTTGCTGCATACGGCACGATCATGTATGTTAACTTCTTCTTTGCGGCTGTATTTTTCGGCTATTCCATCGGAAGCGCGCCTGTCATCGGATACCACTACGGTGCTGGAAACCACGATGAACTTAAAAACCTTTTTAAAAAGAGCCTTTCGCTCATCGCCGTCTGGGGAATCCTTTTAACCTTGCTGGCTCATCTCCTTGCCGCGCCTCTTGCTGCTGTTTTTGTAGGATATGACAAAGAACTGTTTGCCATGACCTGTCATGGCTTCCGTCTCTACAGCATGTGTTTCCTCATATGCGGCTTTAACTTTTTTGCTTCCTCCTTTTTCACGGCCCTTAGTAACGGAGCAGTGTCGGCAGCAATCTCTTTCTTACGCACGCTGGTATTTCAGATTGCCGCTGTCTGCCTGCTGCCATTCCTTTTCGGGATCGACGGAATCTGGCTGGCGGTCACTGCGGCGGAGGCGATGACATTGCTCATAACGGTTACGTTTTTTATTCGGAACCAAAAACGATACCATTATGCATAACACAGGGGAAAGTAACTGTCCTGCTACAATAAATCTCTGTTTTCCGCATTGTATATGGACAATACCTGAAAAGAATTTTTCACAGGCGCTTTCCCCATCTAATGCAGTGATGACTTCGTAATTTTCCGTCATTAAAATAATGTACTGTTACTAACTAATGAAGATTTTTCGCCGCCCGTATAACATGTTCCGCCAGAACAGAGGTGGTGATACTTCCTACTCCTCTCGGCACCGGACTGATATAAGAGGCCTTTTTCTTGGCTCTCTCAAAGTCCACGTCGCCGCAGAGATTTCCTTCTTCATCTACATTGATGCCCACGTCTGCAACTACTGCACCCTCTCCTACCATGTCCGCCGTTATCATCTTCGCTTTTCCGGCAGCCGCAATCAGAATATCGGCGCTCCTGCATATCTTAGGAAGATCTACAGTCCTTGTATGGCAGATCGTAACTGTAGCGTTCTCTTTTAAAAGCATCATGGACAAAGGCTTTCCCACTACCATACTGCGTCCCACCACCGTCGTATTCTTTCCTTTCAGATCAATACCGTAAAACTTTAACATCTTCATAACCGCTTCCGCCGTACAGGGTGCATAGCCTGTCTCATCTCCGGCAAATACCTTCGCAATATTCACGTCGCTCATACAATCCATATCTTTTGCGGGATGGATCATTTTCCTTACCGGCTCCTCGTCAAGATGTTTCGGGAGAGGCCTGAACATCAGGATTCCGTGAACAGATGGGTTATCATTTACCTCCCGAAAGGCTTCTTCAAACTCCCTCTGTGTGATATCCCAAGGAAGCTCCCTCACCTGACACTTAATTCCAACTGCCTCCATCCGTTTCTTCGCTCCCCGCTCATAAGACAGGTCCTCCTCACGGCTTCCTGCCCTGATGATAGCAAGACAGGGCATAACCCCGCCCCGCTTTAACAGTTCTGTCTCTTTTGTCAGCTCTTCTTTCATGGCATTTGCCACGTCAATGCCTTTCATTAATACACTCATCGCTACCTCCTACCGTATCTTGTCAAGCACGCCCGCATAGATCTCTTCCTGCAGCTTTCTCCCCTGCGCGATCAGATCGTCCGACTCCCTGTTGAGTTTTTCTGCCCTCTCACGATTTTTCATAAGCTTCGTATTGATATAGATATTCAATGAAGCCCCCTCGAGAGCGGCTCTTGCAAAAAGTACCGCAACACCCACATCACTGACGGCAAGCCTGCTGCCCTTTTTTTCCAGTACCTTTAAGAGCCCGAACACTTCAAAAACAGTTCTCACGATTTCAAGAGGAACCATGCTTGCCTCATAAAGCGCACTCTCCATCACTTCTTCTTTTCTTTCGATTTCCTCCGGCGTTCCCTTCGGCATAGAATAGGCTTTCGCTAACGGTTCAAAAGCCTCTGCGTCCTTATCCGTCAGAAAAATAAGCCTTTCTTTAAGCTCCTCCAGCTGGCTGCGGATTCCTATGATTTCTTCTTCGACGTCCGCATATTTTTTCTTTCCCACCGTCAGGTTCGTCACCATCATTCCCAGCGCGGCCGCAAATGCGCCTACCGCTGCGGAGGCTCCGCCGCCGCCCGGCGTCGGTTCTTTTGAAGATAACACATTAAGAAAATCTGTTGCCTTTTGCTCTAACATCATGGTCTTTCGTTCCTCCTAAAATAGTCCTGATATGACACCGTTTGCATCTACATCAATCTTTTCCGCAGACGGCACCTTCGGAAGTCCTGGCATCTTCATGATGTCTCCGGTCAGAGCTACTAAAAAGCCCGCGCCTGCTGACGCTGTAACATCCCGGACCGTAATCCTGAAATCTGTCGGTCTTCCCAGTTTCTTTGCATCATCTGTCAGAGAATACTGATTTTTCGCCATGCAGATTGGAAGATTGCCAAGACCGATGGCCTCTAAGTTTTTAATCTCTTTGTTAGCTTTCGGCGTATAGTCTACCCCTGACGCTCCGTATACCTTCTCAGCAATAGCCGTGATCTTCTCTTTGACAGATTCCTCTTCATTATACACGAATTCCATCGTGCTGTCTCCCTCACAAAGCTTCAAAACTTCTTTTGCAAGCTCCTCGCCGCCTGCGCCGCCTTTCGCCCATACCTCTGACAACGCCGCCTTTACGCCATATTCCTTGCACTTTTCACGCACAAGTTTAGGCTCTCCCTCTGTATCTGTCGGAAATGCGTTGATTGCCACAACAACAGGAAGATGATATACTTCGGTAATATTTTCAATATGTTTAAGGAGATTCGGAATTGCTTCTTAACTGGCGGTCATTCATATCCACACAGCGGCGCCATGTTACTTTATTTGTATCGATATCCAGCGCATTACCCTGATGGATATGGTTGTCAAGCATTGCCGCGATCAGATTGTTTGCAGCGCCAATCGCATGAAGATCCCCTGTAAAATGAAGGTTGATGTCCTCCATAGGCACAACCTGAGCATAACCGCCTCCTGCCGCTCTGCCCTTTACTCCGAACAAGAACTACCTTTGCATCCTTCCCGCTCTCAAGCTCTTCGCTGTAGTACCGATAATCGATCTTTGCCTTGTATTTTCCGTAATTTTCCACATATCTGTCAGGAATTCCTATCTTATCCGCAATCTCATTAATCACCTTCATCTCGGTTTCCTGTGCAATCTCTATATCACTTTTAAATCCCATATCACATACCATCCTTACTTTTATATTCTTTATCTTTTCTTCCTCGGCATTACATGGATCGCCTCTCCTACAGCATCTTCTAATGCCTCTGACACACCTTCGTTATAGGTTGGATGTGAGCGCATACCCTTTATAAGCTGCCCGGCCGTCATCCGGTTTGCCACCGCCGTTACAAGCTCCCCAATCATATCTGTAGCTCTGGCGCACATCATCTGCGCTCCTACAACAACTCCTGTCTCTCTTTCAACAACAACCTTTACAAATCCACGTTCTTCTTTTGTGATGATACTCTTCCCATTAGCGCTCATAATAAACTTTCCGGTCTTTATATCCAGTCCCGCTTCCTTTGCCTCATCCTCTGTAACTCCCACTGAAGCAATCTCCGGATCTGTATAGACGCACCCTGGAACTGCCTCAAGCGATACGGAGGGCTTTTTTCCTGCGAGTACTTCTGCCACGTACATACCCTGAGCGCTTGCCAGATGAGCGAGCTGCATTCCCCTCACCAGATCGCCGATGGCATATACTCCTTCTATACTGCTTTCAAAATTCTCATCTACTACAATGCGTCCCCGCTCCATCTCTGGTTCCATTCCCTCTCCGAACAAACCGTCTGTATCCGGGCATCTCCCTACCGCACACAAAATATACTGCGCAGATACTCTGATCTCTTTCTCCTTTTCAGTAAACACGCACGTGTACAGTCCCCCATTCTGCTCCACGCTCTTCACTGACGCAGAGGTGTAAATATCAACTCCGCGCTTTTTTAAAATCATCTTTAAATTCTGGGATATCTCCTTATCCATATTAGGGACCAGCCTTGAAAGCGCCTCTACGATCGTTACCTTGCAGCCCAAATCCGCATATACGCTGGCAAATTCCACACTGATCACGCCCCCGCCTATGATAACAAGGCTCTTTGGCTCCTCTTTTAACCGAAACAGTTCGTCACTGGTAAGAACGCCCGGAAGATCAATGCCCGGTATCGGAATCACTAACGGCTTTGAACCGGATGCCAGAATGATATGCCGGGCCTCGCACACACTTTCTGACTCACCGTCGATGACTCTTACCTGCCTCCCTTGTTCCAGTATCCCTTTTCCTTTTAACATCGTTATGCCATTGGCTTTCAGAAGCTGTTCCACTCCCTGACACAGCTTATCTGTCGTTTCTTCTTTATATGCCAGAATCTTGCCGTAGTCATAACTTATCTCCGATGCCAGAACACCGAATCTCTCTCCCTCTTTCATCTCCCTGTAAAGAGAGGAGGCATGTATCATCGCTTTTGCCGGAATACACCCCCTATTCAGACAAGTGCCTCCCACTCTTCTTTCTTCCACGATCGCTGTGCGGAGTCCCTCTTTTGCCGCTTTGACCGCTGCTACATAACCCCCTGGTCCCGCACCGATTACCACCAGATCAAATCTTTCTCCCATAACTGCTCTCCTTTACAAATCTTCAGTTTTTATCCATTCAATAATATCCGCCATCATTCTTTCTTCTTCCTTGTCCGAAGACCAGTAAAGCCCAAGCTCCACACAGATTGCATGTTTGTCGTAACGAATATTTTTAAGATACCCTCTAAGCTGCTCTATAAATTCCGGTTTCATGGAATCCGAAAAAACATTTACATCCCTGACCTTTCCATTCTTCACCTGAAACTGCAGCGTTATCTGCCCCCACACAAAACGCTTTGACAGCTCATACTGAAAAGCCAGTGTCCTCCCATATATCCAGTCCCACGAAGAAAACTTCTCCGTCCTCTCTCTAATCTCTTCTTTGTCAAGCTCACTGACTTCTAATATTCTGGCTTTTAATCCGTAGACCTCTTCAAAACTTGCCCGAAGCTTTTCTTTTAACTGATCAATGGTAAGTCCCGGCGCATAGCTTTTTAAGTTCACCACCCTCGACCTTACAGAATCCACGCCTTTTGCCTGAAGCTTTTCCTTAGAGACAGTCAGATATCTTGAAAGCTCGCCGAGATTCACATCCACCATCAGAGTCCCATGATGATAGCAATACTCTCCCTGCTTATAAAATGCATTGCCTGAAAATTTATGTTCATCTATCAATATATCGTTTCGGCCGGATTTCTTTGCATTTATCCCCAATTTCCTGACTGCCGTTAAGATAACCTCAAGCTGCCTGTCTACATCGTAATTTTCCTTCCTTACAAGAAAAGTAAAATTCAGATTCCCCAGATCATGATAGACAGCTCCGCCGCCCGACAGCCTTCGCACCGGATATCCTTTCTCATCTTCCAGTTTATTTACAATACATTCCTTCCAGATATTCTGATTCCGTCCTATGACAACTGTGTTGGCATTCTGCCAGAGATACAAGATACACTCATCCTCAGCACAGTGGAGGAGCAAATACTCCTCCACTGCCAGATTGCGGTAAGGATTCGTCTCTTTACTTTCGATATATGATAATTTTCTGATCATCTTACTTCTCCCTGTTAAAATCATACTTAAGAACCGGATGCCTTGCGGCTTCTACCTCGTCCAGCCTTTCAACTGGCGTTTTCACCGGCGCCGCATGGAGTTTATCTGCATCACTCTGGGCAATCTCATAAAGCTTTCTGAATACGTCAGCTGCCCCATCCAATGTCTCTTTCGACTCTGTCTCTGTCGGCTCTATCATAAGCGCCTCGTCAACGATCAGTGGGAAGTACATTGTCGGCGGATGGATACCATTGTCCAAAAGCCCCTTTGCAATATCCATTGCAGATACTCCCGTCTTTTTCTTCAGATCAGAAAGACTCATAACAAACTCATGCATACATACTTCTTCATATGCCATTGTATAACAATCCTTTAATTTATGCATCATATAATTCGCATTCAGTACCGCACCCTTGCTTGCCGCCGGAATTCCTTCCTTTCCTAAAGTCATCAGATAAGTAAGCGCCCTGACAACCACTAAAAAATTCCCATAAAAACTCTTAAGTTCTCCGATACTGTTTGCCGGTTTTACAAAGGAAAGCTCTTCCTCTCCTTCTACAAGGACAGAAGGAAGGAACTGCGCCAGATGCTCCTTGCAGCCAACCGGACCGCTTCCCGGACCGCCGCCGCCATGAGGAGTAGAAAATGTCTTGTGGAGATTCAGATGTATCACATCGAAGCCCATATCTCCCGGACGTACCATCCCCATCACTGCGTTTAAGTTCGCCCCGTCATAATAGCACTGCCCGCCGCACTCGTGGATGATCCTTGTAATTTCTAAAATATTTTTATCAAATAATCCCACTGTATTCGGATTCGTGAGCACAAGACCGGCGACATCATCCCCCGCCGCTTCTTTAAGTTTCACCAGATCCACGCACCCGTCTGATCCGGAGGGGATACTTACTACCGAATATCCCGCCATAACTGCACTGGCCGGATTCGTTCCATGGGCAGAATCAGGCACGATGATCTTTGTTCTTTTCTTATCGCCCCTGCTCTCATGATAAGCCTTGATCAGGAGAAGACCTGTAAATTCTCCATGCGCTCCTGCCGCCGGCTGAAAAGTCATGCGCTCCATACCTGTAATCCCGCACAGATACTCTTCTGCTGTTTTTATAACCTCCATGCAGCCTTGTACCGTATGGGCCGGCTGAAGCGGGTGAATATCTGTAAATCCTTTTAACGCTGCCATATCTTCATTGATCTTCGGATTATATTTCATCGTACAGGAACCAAGGGGATAAAAACCGTCATTTACTCCGTGACATTTCTTCGCAAGCTCTGTATAATGTCTGCTCAGCTCATTTTCAGAAAGCTCCGGCATATGAAGAGCAAGCTTTCTTTTGTCCTTCTCCTCTGGCAGCACCACCTCTACGTCGCATTCCGGAAGAAGGCTTAACCGTCTGCCTTTCCTGCTTTTTTCAAATACTAACATCCGCTACACCTCCCTTGCCAGAGCAACCGCCCTGTCAATATCCTCTTTGCTGTTCATCTCCGTACAGCACCACAAAATCCTATGATCATCTAACGGATATCCACCGAGGATTCCTTTTGCCTCTAACACGGCAAGCACCTTCTCTGAAGGCTTTTCAGACACCGTGACGAACTCGTGAAAATATTCGCCCCCATTTTCTATCTCAAAACCTGACTTTTCAAGCTCTCCCGCCATATAATGCGCCTTTGACATGCACTGCACTGCCATGCACTTAAGACCTTCCTTTCCCATAGCGGATAGATACACCCCTACGGCCAACGCACAGAGTGCCTGATTGGAACACACGTTGCTCGATGCCTTTTCCCTTCGGATATGCTGTTCTCTTGCCTGAAGCGTCAGCACATACCCTCTCCTGCCGCTCCTGTCTGTCGTCTGTCCTACGATCCGCCCCGGAAGCTTTCTTGTAAGCTTCGCATTACATGCCATAAATCCAAGGTACGGTCCGCCGAATGCCAGATCGAGTCCGAAAGGCTGACCTTCGCCGACTGCTATATCCGCCCCGTACTCTCCCGGCGTCTTAAGTACTCCTAAGGATATTGGATTTACGCCCATAATGTATCTCGCTCCTGATGCATGGACAATTTCCCCTATTTCCTGTGCCTCCTCCAGACTGCCGTAAAAATTTGGATGTTGGATATATACGCATGCCGTCGTATCATCTGCCAATTCTTTTAGCGCTTCCATATCCGTAACACCGTCCTTTTCAGGAACGATCACAAGTTCATGACCGCTTCCGAAACAATATGTCTTTATTGTTTCCAGTACATACGGATTAACCGTTTCGGATACTAATGCTTTTTTCCTCTTTCTCTCACAGCACATGGCGATACTCTCTGCCGCTGCGCTGGCTCCGTCGTATACAGACGCATTGGAAGCGTCCATTCCCGTGAGATCGCAGATCATTGTCTGGTACTCAAAGATCGTCTGCAGGATCCCCTGACTGATCTCTGCCTGATAAGGCGTATAAGCCGTCAGAAAATTCTCTTTCGATATCACACTCTTTATAATCGACGGTATAAAATGCCTGTACGCACCCGCACCCCGAAAGCACACTGGAAATACCCGGTTCTTTTCTGCGATGCCTTCTATCTTACGCCTGACTTCCAGCTCGGTCATGCCCGACGGAATCTGAAGCTCTCCGGAAAGCTTCACCTCGTCCGGAATATGGGCGAACAATTCATCCATAGAAGAAACGCCAATCTCCTTAAGCATCTCCTCCTGCTCTTTTTCTGTTACCGGGATATACCCAAAGGTATTCTTTCCCATAAAGCGTCCACCGCCCTTCCTATTCTTTCTCACTCTCTACAAATGCTTTGTATTCTTCTGCTGTTAACAGCTCTTCTCTCTCCGTGATGTCTTTTACCTTTACAAACCATGCGTCATAAGGAGCCTCATTGATCCGCTCCGGCGCGTCTAAAAGCTCTTCATTTACCTCGCTTACAGTTCCCGATACCGGCGCATACACATCCGACACTGCCTTTACAGACTCTACGTCTGAAAATGACTCTCCAACCACAAGCTCGTCTCCCTCTTCCGGAAGAGCGCAAAGGTATAATAATTTTCAATAGGACACCACATTAAATTTCTACAGCAGCGAATGGATCGCCCCGTCTCTACACTGGTTCGGTGTAATTACATAAGGGATATTTTTAGAGTCCATCATATTGTGGGCGCCGAGAAACCCTCCCGGCTCATACGGGAACATGGCCGTATCGTACATATTTCCGAGTCCGGTAACTGATCGGTACATGAGGAGCTGTAATTCTGGGAGCGCCCTGCTGTCTTGCGATCGACAGCACCGCGATCGTTCCCAGATCATTCATGATCGCCACTTCTATGGCTGTATCATTAACTTCTGTTATGCTTCCGCCCAGCAGGCAGGGCTCTGGCTCGTGATCCGGCGTCATATCTAAATCATCGTAATCTAATGGCTCTTCTGTAATCTGAACATAACTGAAATAAAATTCCGTCTCATGTGCCGCAGCTACCGGCTCTTCCCTGATGATCAAACGCTCGGGTATCTTAATCAATCCCAGCCTGCCATGCAGATGAACCTTGACTTTTCCATCCTTGACTTCCTTCACAAGCCCACCCATTCCGTCATAATCATAGGCAAGCTTGGCTCTTTCTTCCTACTTCACCGCAAACTCCACCCCATTCACCGTTATCTTCGCGATATCATCCACATCCACCAGCCGGTTGAACACAGTCTTATAGTACGTTCCCGCCCCGAGCTGATAGCTGCTGTTCTCCACATTTTTCTCCTTGTTGCAGACAACATAGCTTTCCTGATTCTTATACTCCACCGCAATCGAATTCAGATAGTACGGGTCCTGCGCCTCTTCCTTGGAAAGCCCCAATCCCTTTGCCATGTCAACGCTCAGCGCAATGGGTGAATACTCCAAATAGCCCTTATCGCCCATATCAATCTTTCGTACCGGAACCGGCTTTTTCGAAGTCAGCCTGATGCGCTCTGTCTCCGTCTTTGTCTCCTCTGTTAGTTCCTTTCTGGTGCATGGATACGTCACGAGCATTAGCTCCGGCACATCCTCGTCCTTCAACGGCTCGTTCCACAACATGTAGGAATAGCAGTAAAGCTTGTCATCCGTACTCTTCTTCATGTCTATATAAGTATTCTCCCCGGCGAATGCTCCGTTTTTCGTCTCGCAGCTAAAGTAAAAATCTGAATCATCTGTAAAATAGGCACCCTTCGTAAGGTTCGTCTCCTCATCTCCCGCAAGAGCCGTAACCCCGCCTTCCCTCTCCAGCGTGAAATACATCATCGCTCCGTTCCTGTCATAGACAAAGCTGTTGACCGTAAGGATATGACTGCCAATCTTCTTCACGATCGGCTCCTCTGATACATAAGCGCCGATTGCCTGTTCCGCCATCTCCTCGTTCACAGGAACATACTCTCTGGAGGGCAGCGTCACCGTAACCTTGGCGTCCTTCCCCTCTTTTCCAGTATCGATCTCACGCTTTAAGATACCGTTAGACTCTCTCGATTCATTGCCGAACATGGCCTGAAAAAATTCTGTCTTTGAGGATGCGTATACCACACCCGGAACCGCCATGCAGAAGACCGCGATAGCCGCTGCTATCCTCCGTGCACTCCCCGCCTTCCTCCGGCGGACATTCCTCTTTTCAAGCTGCTTATACGTCTCCTGAATCCTCGTCTCCACCACATCCGAAATCTGAATATCCTGACTGAAGATATCTCTCATCTCTTTTTCTGTTTTCTTCATAAAATAATGCCTCCTTTAACAGCAAAGTGCCTGTTTTAACTTCTTTCTGCCTCTCATGAGCTTGCTTTTTACCGTATTCTCATTCATATCGAGAATCTGCGCTACTTCCTTCGTGCTAAAGCCTTCCCCGTAGTGCAGAAGGAAAATCGGCCGTACATCCTCGGAAAGCTCTGAGAGCAGCTCGTAAAACTCCCGGTCGTCAGACGGGGCACTTCCTTCCCTGCCCTCCTCCCAGCCGGTTTTCACAAAATGCCTCTGCTGCTTTAACAGATCGTTACAATGATTCATCAGAATACGGGTAATCCATGTCTTAAAGTAAGCTAATTTCTTCAGCTCTCCAATGTGTTCATAAGCTGACAGTATCGTGTCCTGCATCACATCCGCGATATCCTCCTCGCTCTTTAAGTAGCTCTTCGCCACCTTATAAAGCGCCGTCTTATGCATCTCCATCAACTCCACAAATGCATCCGTATCGCCTTTTTGTGCTTTTTTCACCAGTAACAGCTCCATGAACCTCACCTCCCCTTTTTCGTTTCGTTTTTGTTTTACACCTTATTAGACTGAATTACCCCTGTGTTTGGTTGCATGTATTGAAAAAAAGCTATAAGACAGCAGTTGCTGCCGTCTTATAGCATTGGCTTTAATTCAAATCTTTTCGTTTCATATCATTAGTATAACCTCAAGCTTTTTTCATCATTCTTTATCACCACAAATCCTAAATTTCCAGTATGCCAAACGGGAATTTATTTTGATAATAGTTTTAAAAATCTCTTGTTATTCATCTGTTCATTTGTCAAATAATCTATATTCTCGTTTGTCACTCTAATATATTCTATAATGATACCTCCATAAATTTCGATTGTGATTTGATGATTTTTAAGGAAAAAATGAGGGAAGCAAAATTACATAAAACATTATAACACAAAACATACGGGAATGGGGAATTTCCCATAAGGGAGTTAAAATCAAAAGACTTTGTAATCAGTCAGGATGATTGAATTGTAGGTAAATTTAATTCATACGGAGGAATTTTTCTTTGAATCTAATTGCAGTTTCTTCATTTCAGCTTCTCCTCTATAAAATCATTTTTAAACAGATTATTATACTACCTCCTAATTTGAATGAGTAAAACACACAAAAATAATTGCGCGTTTTACTCATTCTATTTCAAGTTCCAGAAAGTACAATGTTGCTAACAAACGCAAAGGAGGACTTCATATGTCTGCATTATTAGAAGCAAAAGAAGTAACAAAAATTTATGCCAGGGC
>ERZ778517.1476-NODE-1476-length-17249-cov-6.390892_pt1 | contig 17249 bp, 25 predicted proteins | sample MGYA00510341_ERZ778517 | MGnify/ENA primary metagenome ERZ778517 (study PRJEB29527, sample SAMN07138964) | mouse gut metagenome | material: feces | host: mouse | place: China:Nanjing | collected 2016-01-25 ... | reverse complement strand
AAGAACCAATACGCCCTTTAACAACCTCTATATCCTTATTTATTATTGCACCTACCCTATCACTCACACTAGCATTAAGTCTATGAGTTCCCCTACCAATACCACACCCATTAATTAATTTAAACCTAGGGATTTTATTTATTTTAGCAACATCTAGCCTATCAGTTTACTCCATTCTATGATCAGGATGAGCCTCAAACTCCAAATACTCACTATTCGGAGCTTTACGAGCCGTAGCCCAAACAATTTCATATGAAGTAACCATAGCTATTATCCTTTTATCAGTTCTATTAATAAATGGATCCTACTCTCTACAAACACTTATTACAACCCAAGAACACATATGATTACTTCTGCCAGCCTGACCCATAGCCATAATATGATTTATCTCAACCCTAGCAGAAACAAACCGGGCCCCCTTCGACCTGACAGAAGGAGAATCAGAATTAGTATCAGGGTTTAACGTAGAATACGCAGCCGGCCCATTCGCGTTATTCTTTATAGCAGAGTACACTAACATTATTCTAATAAACGCCCTAACAACTATTATCTTCCTAGGACCCCTATACTATATCAATTTACCAGAACTCTACTCAACTAACTTCATAATAGAAGCTCTACTACTATCATCAACATTCCTATGGATCCGAGCATCTTATCCACGCTTCCGTTACGATCAACTTATACATCTTCTATGAAAAAACTTTCTACCCCTAACACTAGCATTATGTATGTGACATATTTCTTTACCAATTTTTACAGCGGGAGTACCACCATACATATAGAAATATGTCTGATAAAAGAATTACTTTGATAGAGTAAATTATAGAGGTTCAAGCCCTCTTATTTCTAGGACAATAGGAATTGAACCTACACTTAAGAATTCAAAATTCTCCGTGCTACCTAAACACCTTATCCTAATAGTAAGGTCAGCTAATTAAGCTATCGGGCCCATACCCCGAAAACGTTGGTTTAAATCCTTCCCGTACTAATAAATCCTATCACCCTTGCCATCATCTACTTCACAATCTTCTTAGGTCCTGTAATCACAATATCCAGCACCAACCTAATACTAATATGAGTAGGCCTGGAATTCAGCCTACTAGCAATTATCCCCATACTAATCAACAAAAAAAACCCACGATCAACTGAAGCAGCAACAAAATACTTCGTCACACAAGCAACAGCCTCAATAATTATCCTCCTGGCCATCGTACTCAACTATAAACAACTAGGAACATGAATATTTCAACAACAAACAAACGGTCTTATCCTTAACATAACATTAATAGCCCTATCCATAAAACTAGGCCTCGCCCCATTCCACTTCTGATTACCAGAAGTAACTCAAGGGATCCCACTGCACATAGGACTTATTCTTCTTACATGACAAAAAATTGCTCCCCTATCAATTTTAATTCAAATTTACCCGCTACTCAACTCTACTATCATTTTAATACTAGCAATTACTTCTATTTTCATAGGGGCATGAGGAGGACTTAACCAAACACAAATACGAAAAATTATAGCCTATTCATCAATTGCCCACATAGGATGAATATTAGCAATTCTTCCTTACAACCCATCCCTCACTCTACTCAACCTCATAATCTATATTATTCTTACAGCCCCTATATTCATAGCACTTATACTAAATAACTCTATAACCATCAACTCAATCTCACTTCTATGAAATAAAACTCCAGCAATACTAACTATAATCTCACTGATATTACTATCCCTAGGAGGCCTTCCACCACTAACAGGATTCTTACCAAAATGAATTATCATCACAGAACTTATAAAAAACAACTGTCTAATTATAGCAACACTCATAGCAATAATAGCTCTACTAAACCTATTCTTTTATACTCGCCTAATTTATTCCACTTCACTAACAATATTTCCAACCAACAATAACTCAAAAATAATAACTCACCAAACAAAAACTAAACCCAACCTAATATTTTCCACCCTAGCTATCATAAGCACAATAACCCTACCCCTAGCCCCCCAACTAATTACCTAGAAGTTTAGGATATACTAGTCCGCGAGCCTTCAAAGCCCTAAGAAAACACACAAGTTTAACTTCTGATAAGGACTGTAAGACTTCATCCTACATCTATTGAATGCAAATCAATTGCTTTAATTAAGCTAAGACCTCAACTAGATTGGCAGGAATTAAACCTACGAAAATTTAGTTAACAGCTAAATACCCTATTACTGGCTTCAATCTACTTCTACCGCCGAAAAAAAAAAATGGCGGTAGAAGTCTTAGTAGAGATTTCTCTACACCTTCGAATTTGCAATTCGACATGAATATCACCTTAAGACCTCTGGTAAAAAGAGGATTTAAACCTCTGTGTTTAGATTTACAGTCTAATGCTTACTCAGCCATTTTACCTATGTTCATTAATCGTTGATTATTCTCAACCAATCACAAAGATATCGGAACCCTCTATCTACTATTCGGAGCCTGAGCGGGAATAGTGGGTACTGCACTAAGTATTTTAATTCGAGCAGAATTAGGTCAACCAGGTGCACTTTTAGGAGATGACCAAATTTACAATGTTATCGTAACTGCCCATGCTTTTGTTATAATTTTCTTCATAGTAATACCAATAATAATTGGAGGCTTTGGAAACTGACTTGTCCCACTAATAATCGGAGCCCCAGATATAGCATTCCCACGAATAAATAATATAAGTTTTTGACTCCTACCACCATCATTTCTCCTTCTCCTAGCATCATCAATAGTAGAAGCAGGAGCAGGAACAGGATGAACAGTCTACCCACCTCTAGCCGGAAATCTAGCCCATGCAGGAGCATCAGTAGACCTAACAATTTTCTCCCTTCATTTAGCTGGAGTGTCATCTATTTTAGGTGCAATTAATTTTATTACCACTATTATCAACATGAAACCCCCAGCCATAACACAGTATCAAACTCCACTATTTGTCTGATCCGTACTTATTACAGCCGTACTGCTCCTATTATCACTACCAGTGCTAGCCGCAGGCATTACTATACTACTAACAGACCGCAACCTAAACACAACTTTCTTTGATCCCGCTGGAGGAGGGGACCCAATTCTCTACCAGCATCTGTTCTGATTCTTTGGGCACCCAGAAGTTTATATTCTTATCCTCCCAGGATTTGGAATTATTTCACATGTAGTTACTTACTACTCCGGAAAAAAAGAACCTTTCGGCTATATAGGAATAGTATGAGCAATAATGTCTATTGGCTTTCTAGGCTTTATTGTATGAGCCCACCACATATTCACAGTAGGATTAGATGTAGACACACGAGCTTACTTTACATCAGCCACTATAATTATCGCAATTCCTACCGGTGTCAAAGTATTTAGCTGACTTGCAACCCTACACGGAGGTAATATTAAATGATCTCCAGCTATACTATGAGCCTTAGGCTTTATTTTCTTATTTACAGTTGGTGGTCTAACCGGAATTGTTTTATCCAACTCATCCCTTGACATCGTGCTTCACGATACATACTATGTAGTAGCCCATTTCCACTATGTTCTATCAATGGGAGCAGTGTTTGCTATCATAGCAGGATTTGTTCACTGATTCCCATTATTTTCAGGCTTCACCCTAGATGACACATGAGCAAAAGCCCACTTCGCCATCATATTCGTAGGAGTAAACATAACATTCTTCCCTCAACATTTCCTGGGCCTTTCAGGAATACCACGACGCTACTCAGACTACCCAGATGCTTACACCACATGAAACACTGTCTCTTCTATAGGATCATTTATTTCACTAACAGCTGTTCTCATCATGATCTTTATAATTTGAGAGGCCTTTGCTTCAAAACGAGAAGTAATATCAGTATCGTATGCTTCAACAAATTTAGAATGACTTCATGGCTGCCCTCCACCATATCACACATTCGAGGAACCAACCTATGTAAAAGTAAAATAAGAAAGGAAGGAATCGAACCCCCTAAAATTGGTTTCAAGCCAATCTCATATCCTATATGTCTTTCTCAATAAGATATTAGTAAAATCAATTACATAACTTTGTCAAAGTTAAATTATAGATCAATAATCTATATATCTTATATGGCCTACCCATTCCAACTTGGTCTACAAGACGCCACATCCCCTATTATAGAAGAGCTAATAAATTTCCATGATCACACACTAATAATTGTTTTCCTAATTAGCTCCTTAGTCCTCTATATCATCTCGCTAATATTAACAACAAAACTAACACATACAAGCACAATAGATGCACAAGAAGTTGAAACCATTTGAACTATTCTACCAGCTGTAATCCTTATCATAATTGCTCTCCCCTCTCTACGCATTCTATATATAATAGACGAAATCAACAACCCCGTATTAACCGTTAAAACCATAGGGCACCAATGATACTGAAGCTACGAATATACTGACTATGAAGACCTATGCTTTGATTCATATATAATCCCAACAAACGACCTAAAACCTGGTGAACTACGACTGCTAGAAGTTGATAACCGAGTCGTTCTGCCAATAGAACTTCCAATCCGTATATTAATTTCATCTGAAGACGTCCTCCACTCATGAGCAGTCCCCTCCCTAGGACTTAAAACTGATGCCATCCCAGGCCGACTAAATCAAGCAACAGTAACATCAAACCGACCAGGGTTATTCTATGGCCAATGCTCTGAAATTTGTGGATCTAACCATAGCTTTATGCCCATTGTCCTAGAAATGGTTCCACTAAAATATTTCGAAAACTGATCTGCTTCAATAATTTAATTTCACTATGAAGCTAAGAGCGTTAACCTTTTAAGTTAAAGTTAGAGACCTTAAAATCTCCATAGTGATATGCCACAACTAGATACATCAACATGATTTATCACAATTATCTCATCAATAATTACCCTATTTATCTTATTTCAACTAAAAGTCTCATCACAAACATTCCCACTGGCACCTTCACCAAAATCACTAACAACCATAAAAGTAAAAACCCCTTGAGAATTAAAATGAACGAAAATCTATTTGCCTCATTCATTACCCCAACAATAATAGGATTCCCAATCGTTGTAGCCATCATTATATTTCCTTCAATCCTATTCCCATCCTCAAAACGCCTAATCAACAACCGTCTCCATTCTTTCCAACACTGACTAGTTAAACTTATTATCAAACAAATAATGCTAATCCACACACCAAAAGGACGAACATGAACCCTAATAATTGTTTCCCTAATCATATTTATTGGATCAACAAATCTCCTAGGCCTTTTACCACATACATTTACACCTACTACCCAACTATCCATAAATCTAAGTATAGCCATTCCACTATGAGCTGGAGCCGTAATTACAGGCTTCCGACACAAACTAAAAAGCTCACTTGCCCACTTCCTTCCACAAGGAACTCCAATTTCACTAATTCCAATACTTATTATTATTGAAACAATTAGCCTATTTATTCAACCAATGGCATTAGCAGTCCGGCTTACAGCTAACATTACTGCAGGACACTTATTAATACACCTAATCGGAGGAGCTACTCTAGTATTAATAAATATTAGCCCACCAACAGCTACCATTACATTTATTATTTTACTTCTACTCACAATTCTAGAATTTGCAGTAGCATTAATTCAAGCCTACGTATTCACCCTCCTAGTAAGCCTATATCTACATGATAATACATAATGACCCACCAAACTCATGCATATCACATAGTTAATCCAAGTCCATGACCATTAACTGGAGCCTTTTCAGCCCTCCTTCTAACATCAGGTCTAGTAATATGATTTCACTATAATTCAATTACACTATTAACCCTTGGCCTACTCACCAATATCCTCACAATATATCAATGATGACGAGACGTAATTCGTGAAGGAACCTACCAAGGCCACCACACTCCTATTGTACAAAAAGGACTACGATATGGTATAATTCTATTCATCGTCTCGGAAGTATTTTTCTTTGCAGGATTCTTCTGAGCGTTCTATCATTCTAGCCTCGTACCAACACATGATCTAGGAGGCTGCTGACCTCCAACAGGAATTTCACCACTTAACCCTCTAGAAGTCCCACTACTTAATACTTCAGTACTTCTAGCATCAGGTGTTTCAATTACATGAGCTCATCATAGCCTTATAGAAGGTAAACGAAACCACATAAATCAAGCCCTACTAATTACCATTATACTAGGACTTTACTTCACCATCCTCCAAGCTTCAGAATACTTTGAAACATCATTCTCCATTTCAGATGGTATCTATGGTTCTACATTCTTCATGGCTACTGGATTCCATGGACTCCATGTAATTATTGGATCAACATTCCTTATTGTTTGCCTACTACGACAACTAAAATTTCACTTCACATCAAAACATCACTTCGGATTTGAAGCCGCAGCATGATACTGACATTTTGTAGACGTAGTCTGACTTTTCCTATACGTCTCCATTTATTGATGAGGATCTTACTCCCTTAGTATAATTAATATAACTGACTTCCAATTAGTAGATTCTGAATAAACCCAGAAGAGAGTAATTAACCTGTACACTGTTATCTTCATTAATATTTTATTATCCCTAACGCTAATTCTAGTTGCATTCTGACTCCCCCAAATAAATCTGTACTCAGAAAAAGCAAATCCATATGAATGCGGATTCGACCCTACAAGCTCTGCACGTCTACCATTCTCAATAAAATTTTTCTTGGTAGCAATTACATTTCTATTATTTGACCTAGAAATTGCTCTTCTACTTCCACTACCATGAGCAATTCAAACAATTAAAACCTCTACTATAATAATTATAGCCTTTATTCTAGTCACAATTCTATCTCTAGGCCTAGCATATGAATGAACACAAAAAGGATTAGAATGAACAGAGTAAATGGTAATTAGTTTAAAAAAAATTAATGATTTCGACTCATTAGATTATGATGATGTTCATAATTACCAATATGCCATCTACCTTCTTCAACCTCACCATAGCCTTCTCACTATCACTTCTAGGGACACTTATATTTCGCTCTCACCTAATATCCACATTACTATGCCTGGAAGGCATAGTATTATCCTTATTTATTATAACTTCAGTAACTTCCCTAAACTCCAACTCCATAAGCTCCATACCAATCCCCATCACCATCTTAGTTTTCGCAGCCTGCGAAGCAGCTGTAGGACTAGCCCTACTAGTAAAAGTTTCAAACACGTACGGAACAGATTACGTCCAAAATCTCAACCTACTACAATGCTAAAAATTATTCTTCCCTCACTAATGCTACTACCACTAACCTGACTATCAAGCCCTAAAAAAACCTGAACAAACGTAACCTCATATAGTTTTCTAATTAGTTTAACCAGCCTAACACTTCTATGACAAACCGACGAAAATTATAAAAACTTTTCAAATATATTCTCCTCAGACCCCCTATCCACACCATTAATTATTTTAACAGCCTGATTACTGCCACTAATATTAATAGCTAGCCAAAACCACCTAAAAAAAGATAATAACGTACTACAAAAACTCTACATCTCAATACTAATCAGCTTACAAATTCTCCTAATCATAACCTTTTCAGCAACTGAACTAATTATATTTTATATTTTATTTGAAGCAACCTTAATCCCAACACTTATTATTATTACCCGATGAGGGAACCAAACTGAACGCCTAAACGCAGGGATTTATTTCCTATTTTATACCCTAATCGGTTCTATTCCACTGCTAATTGCCCTCATCTTAATCCAAAACCATGTAGGAACCCTAAACCTCATAATTTTATCATTCACAACACACACCTTAGACGCTTCATGATCTAACAACTTACTATGGTTGGCATGCATAATAGCATTTCTTATTAAAATACCATTATATGGAGTTCACCTATGACTACCAAAAGCCCATGTTGAAGCTCCAATTGCTGGGTCAATAATTCTAGCAGCTATTCTTCTAAAATTAGGTAGTTACGGAATAATTCGCATCTCCATTATTCTAGACCCACTAACAAAATATATAGCATACCCCTTCATCCTTCTCTCCCTATGAGGAATAATTATAACTAGCTCAATCTGCTTACGCCAAACAGATTTAAAATCACTAATCGCCTACTCCTCAGTTAGCCACATAGCACTTGTTATTGCATCAATCATAATCCAAACTCCATGAAGCTTCATAGGAGCAACAATACTAATAATCGCACATGGCCTCACATCATCACTCCTATTCTGCCTAGCAAACTCCAACTACGAACGGATCCACAGCCGTACTATAATCATGGCCCGAGGACTTCAAATGGTCTTCCCACTTATAGCCACATGATGACTGATAGCAAGTCTAGCTAATCTAGCTCTACCCCCTTCAATCAATCTAATAGGAGAATTATTCATTACCATATCATTATTTTCTTGATCAAACTTTACCATTATTCTTATAGGAATTAACATTATTATTACAGGTATATACTCAATATACATAATTATTACCACCCAACGCGGCAAACTAACCAACCATATAATTAACCTCCAACCCTCACACACACGAGAACTAACACTAATAGCCCTTCACATAATTCCACTTATTCTTCTAACTACCAGTCCAAAACTAATTACAGGCCTGACAATATGTGAATATAGTTTACAAAAAACATTAGACTGTGAATCTGACAACAGGAAATAAACCTCCTTATTCACCAAGAAAGATTGCAAGAACTGCTAATTCATGCTTCCATGTTTAAAAACATGGCTTTCTTACTTTTATAGGATAATAGTAATCCATTGGTCTTAGGAACCAAAAACCTTGGTGCAAATCCAAATAAAAGTAATCAATATTTTCACAACCTCAATCTTATTAATCTTCATTCTTCTACTATCCCCAATCCTAATTTCAATATCAAACCTAATTAAACACATCAACTTCCCACTGTACACCACCACATCAATCAAATTCTCCTTCATTATTAGCCTCTTACCCCTATTAATATTTTTCCACAATAATATAGAATATATAATTACAACCTGGCACTGAGTCACCATAAATTCAATAGAACTTAAAATAAGCTTCAAAACTGACTTTTTCTCTATCCTGTTTACATCTGTAGCCCTTTTTGTCACATGATCAATTATACAATTCTCTTCATGATATATACACTCAGACCCAAACATCAATCGATTCATTAAATATCTTACACTATTCCTGATTACCATGCTTATCCTCACCTCAGCCAACAACATATTTCAACTTTTCATTGGCTGAGAAGGGGTGGGAATTATATCTTTCCTACTAATTGGATGATGGTACGGACGAACAGACGCAAATACTGCAGCCCTACAAGCAATCCTCTATAACCGCATCGGAGACATCGGATTCATTTTAGCTATAGTTTGATTTTCCCTAAACATAAACTCATGAGAACTTCAACAGATTATATTCTCCAACAACAACGACAATCTAATTCCACTTATAGGCCTATTAATCGCAGCTACAGGAAAATCAGCACAATTTGGCCTCCACCCATGACTACCATCAGCAATAGAAGGCCCTACACCAGTTTCAGCACTACTACACTCAAGTACAATAGTAGTTGCAGGAATTTTCCTACTGGTCCGATTCCACCCCCTCACGACTAATAATAACTTTATTTTAACAACTATACTTTGCCTCGGAGCCCTAACCACATTATTTACAGCTATTTGTGCTCTCACCCAAAACGACATCAAAAAAATCATTGCCTTCTCTACATCAAGCCAACTAGGCCTGATAATAGTGACGCTAGGAATAAACCAACCACACCTAGCATTCCTACACATCTGTACCCACGCATTCTTCAAAGCTATACTCTTTATATGCTCTGGCTCAATCATTCATAGCCTGGCAGACGAACAAGACATCCGAAAAATAGGAAACATCACAAAAATCATACCATTCACATCATCATGCCTAGTAATCGGAAGCCTCGCCCTCACAGGAATACCATTCCTAACAGGGTTCTACTCAAAAGACCTAATTATTGAAGCAATTAATACCTGCAACACCAACGCCTGAGCCCTACTAATTACACTAATCGCCACTTCTATAACAGCTATGTACAGCATACGAATCATTTACTTCGTAACAATAACAAAACCGCGTTTTCCCCCCCTAATCTCCATTAACGAAAATGACCCAGACCTCATAAACCCAATCAAACGCCTAGCATTCGGAAGCATCTTTGCAGGATTTGTCATCTCATATAATATTCCACCAACCAGCATTCCAGTCCTCACAATACCATGATTTTTAAAAACCACAGCCCTAATTATTTCAGTATTAGGATTCCTAATCGCACTAGAACTAAACAACCTAACCATAAAACTATCAATAAATAAAGCAAATCCATATTCATCCTTCTCAACTTTACTGGGGTTTTTCCCATCTATTATTCACCGCATTACACCCATAAAATCTCTCAACCTAAGCCTAAAAACATCCCTAACTCTCCTAGACTTGATCTGGTTAGAAAAAACCATCCCAAAATCCACCTCAACTCTTCACACAAACATAACCACTTTAACAACCAACCAAAAAGGCTTAATTAAATTGTACTTTATATCATTCCTAATTAACATCATCTTAATTATTATCTTATACTCAATTAATCTCGAGTAATCTCGATAATAATAAAAATACCCGCAAACAAAGATCACCCAGCTACTACCATCATTCAAGTAGCACAACTATATATTGCCGCTACCCCAATCCCTCCTTCCAACATAACTCCAACATCATCAACCTCATACATCAACCAATCTCCCAAACCATCAAGATTAATTACTCCAACTTCATCATAATAATTAAGCACACAAATTAAAAAAACCTCTATAATCACCCCCAATACTAAAAAACCCAAAATTAATCAGTTAGATCCCCAAGTCTCTGGATATTCCTCAGTAGCTATAGCAGTCGTATATCCAAACACAACCAACATCCCCCCTAAATAAATTAAAAAAACTATTAAACCTAAAAACGATCCACCAAACCCTAAAACCATTAAACAACCAACAAACCCACTAACAATTAAACCTAAACCTCCATAAATAGGTGAAGGCTTTAATGCTAACCCAAGACAACCAACCAAAAATAATGAACTTAAAACAAAAATATAATTATTCATTATTTCTACACAGCATTCAACTGCGACCAATGACATGAAAAATCATCGTTGTAATTCAACTACAGAAACACCTAATGACAAACATACGAAAAACACACCCATTATTTAAAATTATTAACCACTCATTCATTGACCTACCTGCCCCATCCAACATTTCATCATGATGAAACTTTGGGTCCCTTCTAGGAGTCTGCCTAATAGTCCAAATCATTACAGGTCTTTTCTTAGCCATACACTACACATCAGATACAATAACAGCCTTTTCATCAGTAACACACATTTGTCGAGACGTAAATTACGGGTGACTAATCCGATATATACACGCAAACGGAGCCTCAATATTTTTTATTTGCTTATTCCTTCATGTCGGACGAGGCTTATATTATGGATCATATACATTTATAGAAACCTGAAACATTGGAGTACTTCTACTGTTCGCAGTCATAGCCACAGCATTTATAGGCTACGTCCTTCCATGAGGACAAATATCATTCTGAGGTGCCACAGTTATTACAAACCTCCTATCAGCCATCCCATATATTGGAACAACCCTAGTCGAATGAATTTGAGGGGGCTTCTCAGTAGACAAAGCCACCTTGACCCGATTCTTCGCTTTCCACTTCATCTTACCATTTATTATCGCGGCCCTAGCAATCGTTCACCTCCTCTTCCTCCACGAAACAGGATCAAACAACCCAACAGGATTAAACTCAGATGCAGATAAAATTCCATTTCACCCCTACTATACAATCAAAGATATCCTAGGTATCCTAATCATATTCTTAATTCTCATAACCCTAGTATTATTTTTCCCAGACATACTAGGAGACCCAGACAACTACATACCAGCTAATCCACTAAACACCCCACCCCATATTAAACCCGAATGATATTTCCTATTTGCATACGCCATTCTACGCTCAATCCCCAATAAACTAGGAGGTGTCCTAGCCTTAATCTTATCTATCCTAATTTTAGCCCTAATACCTTTCCTTCATACCTCAAAGCAACGAAGCCTAATATTCCGCCCAATCACACAAATTTTGTACTGAATCCTAGTAGCCAACCTACTTATCTTAACCTGAATTGGGGGCCAACCAGTAGAACACCCATTTATTATCATTGGCCAACTAGCCTCCATCTCATACTTCTCAATCATCTTAATTCTTATACCAATCTCAGGAATTATCGAAGACAAAATACTAAAATTATATCCATGTCTTGATAGTATAAACATTACTCTGGTCTTGTAAACCTGAAATGAAGATCTTCTCTTCTCAAGACATCAAGAAGAAGGAGCTACTCCCCACCACCAGCACCCAAAGCTGGTATTCTAATTAAACTACTTCTTGAGTACATAAATTTACATAGTACAACAGTACATTTATGTATATCGTACATTAAACTATTTTCCCCAAGCATATAAGCTAGTACATTAAATCAATGGTTCAGGTCATAAAATAATCATCAACATAAATCAATATATATACCATGAATATTATCTTAAACACATTAAACTAATGTTATAAGGACATATCTGTGTTATCTGACATACACCATACAGTCATAAACTCTTCTCTTCCATATGACTATCCCCTTCCCCATTTGGTCTATTAATCTACCATCCTCCGTGAAACCAACAACCCGCCCACCAATGCCCCTCTTCTCGCTCCGGGCCCATTAAACTTGGGGGTAGCTAAACTGAAACTTTATCAGACATCTGGTTCTTACTTCAGGGCCATCAAATGCGTTATCGCCCATACGTTCCCCTTAAATAAGACATCTCGATGGTATCGGGTCTAATCAGCCCATGACCAACATAACTGTGGTGTCATGCATTTGGTATCTTTTTATTTTGGCCTACTTTCATCAACATAGCCGTCAAGGCATGAAAGGACAGCACACAGTCTAGACGCACCTACGGTGAAGAATCATTAGTCCGCAAAACCCAATCACCTAAGGCTAATTATTCATGCTTGTTAGACATAAATGCTACTCAATACCAAATTTTAACTCTCCAAACCCCCCACCCCCTCCTCTTAATGCCAAACCCCAAAAACACTAAGAACTTGAAAGACATATAATATTAACTATCAAACCCTATGTCCTGATCAATTCTAGTAGTTCCCAAAATATGACTTATATTTTAGTACTTGTAAAAATTTTACAAAATCATGTTCCGTGAACCAAAACTCTAATCATACTCTATTACGCAATAAACATTAACAAGTTAATGTAGCTTAATAACAAAGCAAAGCACTGAAAATGCTTAGATGGATAATTGTATCCCATAAACACAAAGGTTTGGTCCTGGCCTTATAATTAATTAGAGGTAAAATTACACATGCAAACCTCCATAGACCGGTGTAAAATCCCTTAAACATTTACTTAAAATTTAAGGAGAGGGTATCAAGCACATTAAAATAGCTTAAGACACCTTGCCTAGCCACACCCCCACGGGACTCAGCAGTGATAAATATTAAGCAATAAACGAAAGTTTGACTAAGTTATACCTCTTAGGGTTGGTAAATTTCGTGCCAGCCACCGCGGTCATACGATTAACCCAAACTAATTATCTTCGGCGTAAAACGTGTCAACTATAAATAAATAAATAGAATTAAAATCCAACTTATATGTGAAAATTCATTGTTAGGACCTAAACTCAATAACGAAAGTAATTCTAGTCATTTATAATACACGACAGCTAAGACCCAAACTGGGATTAGATACCCCACTATGCTTAGCCATAAACCTAAATAATTAAATTTAACAAAACTATTTGCCAGAGAACTACTAGCCATAGCTTAAAACTCAAAGGACTTGGCGGTACTTTATATCCATCTAGAGGAGCCTGTTCTATAATCGATAAACCCCGCTCTACCTCACCATCTCTTGCTAATTCAGCCTATATACCGCCATCTTCAGCAAACCCTAAAAAGGTATTAAAGTAAGCAAAAGAATCAAACATAAAAACGTTAGGTCAAGGTGTAGCCAATGAAATGGGAAGAAATGGGCTACATTTTCTTATAAAAGAACATTACTATACCCTTTATGAAACTAAAGGACTAAGGAGGATTTAGTAGTAAATTAAGAATAGAGAGCTTAATTGAATTGAGCAATGAAGTACGCACACACCGCCCGTCACCCTCCTCAAATTAAATTAAACTTAACATAATTAATTTCTAGACATCCGTTTATGAGAGGAGATAAGTCGTAACAAGGTAAGCATACTGGAAAGTGTGCTTGGAATAATCATAGTGTAGCTTAATATTAAAGCATCTGGCCTACACCCAGAAGATTTCATGACCAATGAACACTCTGAACTAATCCTAGCCCTAGCCCTACACAAATATAATTATACTATTATATAAATCAAAACATTTATCCTACTAAAAGTATTGGAGAAAGAAATTCGTACATCTAGGAGCTATAGAACTAGTACCGCAAGGGAAAGATGAAAGACTAATTAAAAGTAAGAACAAGCAAAGATTAAACCTTGTACCTTTTGCATAATGAACTAACTAGAAAACTTCTAACTAAAAGAATTACAGCTAGAAACCCCGAAACCAAACGAGCTACCTAAAAACAATTTTATGAATCAACTCGTCTATGTGGCAAAATAGTGAGAAGATTTTTAGGTAGAGGTGAAAAGCCTAACGAGCTTGGTGATAGCTGGTTACCCAAAAAATGAATTTAAGTTCAATTTTAAACTTGCTAAAAAAACAACAAAATCAAAAAGTAAGTTTAGATTATAGCCAAAAGAGGGACAGCTCTTCTGGAACGGAAAAAACCTTTAATAGTGAATAATTAACAAAACAGCTTTTAACCATTGTAGGCCTAAAAGCAGCCACCAATAAAGAAAGCGTTCAAGCTCAACATAAAATTTCAATTAATTCCATAATTTACACCAACTTCCTAAACTTAAAATTGGGTTAATCTATAACTTTATAGATGCAACACTGTTAGTATGAGTAACAAGAATTCCAATTCTCCAGGCATACGCGTATAACAACTCGGATAACCATTGTTAGTTAATCAGACTATAGGCAATAATCACACTATAAATAATCCACCTATAACTTCTCTGTTAACCCAACACCGGAATGCCTAAAGGAAAGATCCAAAAAGATAAAAGGAACTCGGCAAACAAGAACCCCGCCTGTTTACCAAAAACATCACCTCTAGCATTACAAGTATTAGAGGCACTGCCTGCCCAGTGACTAAAGTTTAACGGCCGCGGTATCCTGACCGTGCAAAGGTAGCATAATCACTTGTTCCTTAATTAGGGACTAGCATGAACGGCTAAACGAGGGTCCAACTGTCTCTTATCTTTAATCAGTGAAATTGACCTTTCAGTGAAGAGGCTGAAATATAATAATAAGACGAGAAGACCCTATGGAGCTTAAATTATATAACTTATCTATTTAATTTATTAAACCTAATGGCCCAAAAACTATAGTATAAGTTTGAAATTTCGGTTGGGGTGACCTCGGAGAATAAAAAATCCTCCGAATGATTATAACCTAGACTTACAAGTCAAAGTAAAATCAACATATCTTATTGACCCAGATATATTTTGATCAACGGACCAAGTTACCCTAGGGATAACAGCGCAATCCTATTTAAGAGTTCATATCGACAATTAGGGTTTACGACCTCGATGTTGGATCAGGACATCCCAATGGTGTAGAAGCTATTAATGGTTCGTTTGTTCAACGATTAAAGTCCTACGTGATCTGAGTTCAGACCGGAGCAATCCAGGTCGGTTTCTATCTATTTACGATTTCTCCCAGTACGAAAGGACAAGAGAAATAGAGCCACCTTACAAATAAGCGCTCTCAACTTAATTTATGAATAAAATCTAAATAAAATATATACGTACACCCTCTAACCTAGAGAAGGTTATTAGGGTGGCAGAGCCAGGAAATTGCGTAAGACTTAAAACCTTGTTCCCAGAGGTTCAAATCCTCTCCCTAATAGTGTTCTTTATTAATATCCTAACACTCCTCGTCCCCATTCTAATCGCCATAGCCTTCCTAACATTAGTAGAACGCAAAATCTTAGGGTACATACAACTACGAAAAGGCCCTAACATTGTTGGTCCATACGGCATTTTACAACCATTTGCAGACGCCATAAAATTATTTATAAAAGAACCAATACGCCCTTTAACAACCTCTATATCCTTATTTATTATTGCACCTAAGATAGCCATGAAAGTATCGGCACCGCTGTGGCGGCCGGTACTTTCATGGCTATCTTCGGTGTATAATGATAAGAGAATAAGGAGGTTTTATTATGGCAGATACAACGAAAAGACCAATTAAAATAACTGAGACAATCCTGCGTGACGCCCATCAGTCTCTGATCGCTACCCGTATGACGACAGAGCAGATGCTGCCCATCGTGGACAAACTGGATAAAGTAGGCTATCATTCTGTAGAGTGCTGGGGCGGCGCTACCTTCGACGCTTCCCTGCGTTTCCTCAAGGAAGATCCCTGGGAGAGGCTGCGCAAATTCCGCGACGGCTTTAAAAATACCAAGCTGCAGATGCTGTTCCGCGGCCAGAACATCCTGGGTTACCGCCCCTATGCCGATGACGTGGTGGAATATTTCGTTCAGAAATCCATTGCCAACGGTATCGATATCATCCGTATTTTTGATTGCCTGAACGATCTGCGGAACCTGCAGACGGCGGTAAAGGCGGCCAATAAAGAGAAAGGCCATGCGCAGGTGGCCCTGTCCTACACCCTGGGTGACGCCTATACCCTGGAGTACTGGACGGAGATCGCCAAACGTATCGAGGATATGGGGGCCAATTCCATCTGTATCAAGGATATGGCCGGACTGCTGCTTCCCTATGCAGCCACAGAGCTGATCAGCGCGTTGAAGGATGCCACATCCCTGCCGATCCAGCTGCATACCCATTATACGTCCGGCGTGGCTTCCATGACTTACATGAAAGCCGTAGAGGCCGGTGTGGACGTGATCGATACGGCCATGTCGCCCTTTGCCCTGGGTACATCCCAGCCCGCTACAGAGGTTATGGTGGAGACCTTCAAGGGTACGCCCTACGACACAGGCTTTGATTCCAATCTGCT
>ERZ778517.1470-NODE-1470-length-17322-cov-4.883477_pt1 | contig 17322 bp, 19 predicted proteins | sample MGYA00510341_ERZ778517 | MGnify/ENA primary metagenome ERZ778517 (study PRJEB29527, sample SAMN07138964) | mouse gut metagenome | material: feces | host: mouse | place: China:Nanjing | collected 2016-01-25 ... | reverse complement strand
GCGGCAATACGCTATGCGGTAAGAAAAATCGAAACACAAAGTGCGGTAGATTTTTATGGCTATTCAAATCTGATGACGCTGTCCTGTCAGCGGGAATGAGAGGTTATAAACATGGCAATGTGGAATCCGTGGCGTGGCTGCCACAAACATAGTGAAGGGTGTAGGTATTGTTACATTCATAAGGGCGATTTCAAGCGTGGGATTGATACAAACAAAATTGTAAAAACGGATAATTTCTACGTCCCTATCGCTAAAAATAAATCGGGAGCATACAAAATTAAATCGGGGCAGACCGTTTATCTTTGTTTTTCTACGGATTTTTTGGTTGAGGACGCCGATGAATGGCGTTCTGAATGTTGGCAGATGATACGGGAGCGTTCAGACCTGCACTTTCTTTTTTTAACAAAGCGTATTGAACGCTTTATGGATTGCAACCCAGAGGACTGGAACGATGGATACGAGAATGTTACGGTTGGTTGTACGGTAGAAAATCAAGACAGGGCTGATTACAGGCTTTCTATTTTCAATAAATTGCCTGTTAAACATAAAAATATTATCTGCCAGCCGTTGATTGAGGAAATAAGCCTTACAGACTATCTTGATAATGTTGAATTAGTCGTAGTCGGCGGTGAATCAGACAGAAGTGCCAGACCACTTGACTATGCGTGGGTGCTTTCCATACGGGAGCAATGTATCGCCCGCAAAGTACATTTTGAGTTTCGTCAGTGTGGGACATATTTTATCAAGGATGGAAAAAGTTATACTTTATCTACTCGTGATTTATGCAGCCAAGCTCGAAAAGCTAATATCAATTATTGAATAACCATCTCTCTTTTTTGTGCAAGAATAGAGAGGAAAAATAAAAGAATAAGCCTTATAATAATAAAGGTGAATTTATGTCCATAAAGCACAATATGTGCGGATAAGGAGGTATCTCATGGAATGGGTTGAAAGATTAAACCAAAGTATGAATTATATTGAGGAACATTTGACAGATGAAATTGACTATGAGCAGCTTGGGCGAATTGCTTGTTGCTCTACCTATCATTATCAGAGAATGTTTACCTATATGGCGGGTATCACTCTGGCAGAGTATATCCGAAGAAGAAAAATGTCCTTAGCGGCGGTGGACTTGCAGGGTGGGAATGCAAAGATTATTGATATAGCGGAGAAGTACGGATACCATTCTCCGACTGCATTTAACAGGGCGTTCCAGTCTTTTCACGGGATAGCCCCATCGTCCGTGAAAGACGAGGGAGTATCCATGAAATCTTTTTCCCCCATTGTGTTTAGAATTGCTGTAAAAGGAGCGACAGAAATGAATTATAGAATTGAAACGAAAGAATCCTTCCGCATTATTGGCGTATCTGCGCCGCTTGACAAGGAAATCGAAAATAACTTTATGGTTGTGCCTAAGATGTGGCAGGACGCCGCCGAAAATGGAACAATACAGAAATTGGCAGGAATGATGAATACGCCGCCAATGGGACTTTTGGGCATGAGTGCCTGCAATGATGAAGAACAATGGAAGTATTTTATTGCCGTTTCCAGTACAAAAGCAAGCGATGAGTTTGAAGAATATACCGTGCCTGCGTCTACTTGGGCAATCTTTTCTGGAACAGGTACAAACCAGTCCATACAGGAATTGGAGCAGCGGATTATAACCGAGTGGCTTCCGACCTCTGGATATGAGTATGCCAACGCCCCCGATATTGAGGTTTACTTAAATCCAGACCCACAGAACGCACAATATGAGGTATGGATACCCGTATCAAAAAAGGGATAACGGAGAGACTTATGGACGAGAAATTTAATATGTTTATGGAAACAGTTGACGATCGTTTCCGTAGTTTTGTAAATCAAATCAACGAGTATCTGATAGAAAACGGCTGTAAGTGCGACATTAAATTCCAAAAAAGCGGCTATGTTGTGTCTTATGTGCTAAACAGCAGTAAAAGGACTTTGGCAACATTCGTATCCCGAAAAACGGGAATGAAGCTCCGTATTTATCCCAAATATATACAGGAGTACCAGAGTTTTCTTGACACACTTCCCGAAAAGGTAAAAAAAGAAATCAAGAAAGCGTCTGTCTGTAAACGGCTTATCAATCCCGATGATTGTAATCCGAAATGTGTAATGGGATATACCTTTGTTTTGGATGGTGAACAGTATCAGAAATGCCGTTACATGGCGTTTCAACCTACATTGAGTGAGGAAAATAACCCATATATAAGGCAGTTTTTAGAGAAGGAATTGTGGGTAGATGCCGATTATGAGTAAGCAGGATGCTATTACAGACTGGGTACATTGCCCTCTTTGCGGAAATAAGACCCGTGACAGAATTAGGGAAGATACCGTTTTAAAAAACTATCCACTCTACTGTCCGAAATGTAAGCAGGAAACATTGATTGAAGCAAAAAATTTACAAATAACAGTCATCACAGAGCCAGATGCTTAAGATGCAGAGCCGATGAACGTGTGAAATGAACCGCTTCCTGAATCTTCCGCAGCATTTTTCTTCCCATTTCCCAACAGACTTTCTCCAGACAAAAGTATATTTATTGGCGCATTCCTCCAGTTCGTGGCTCAGCAGTCGGACAGAATCATCATCAGGAACCAAACCTTCCAAACTTAATGACAAAACCAGTTGATAAGTCTCGCCGAATTCGGTATAATTTTTTATGGTATTTGAGATATTTGGTCATATCTAATTATACCATGGATTTCGGACTCTTCGGAGTCCGTTTTCTGTTTTAGAACACAAAAATGGAGCGCTGCTCCAAGATGATTACTCATCTATTTTGCAACGCCCCCGTCCTATGTTTCTATACACTATAGATTCTCTTCGCATTCTTACGGAATATGTTTTCTGCTGTTTCTTTTCCTTCTGAGAGTGTCATAAACCCATCTTCAATCATCTCTGACAATGCCTTTGCCACTGCGTAACGTCCTGCCAGATATGCTCCATAGCTTTCAATCACTGTCCATGAATCACATCCCCATGTGATCGCATCCGCCTTTCCTGTCTCCAATAACTGTTTCAGAAAATAAACCGCTGTACTTGTAGAAATACTAGGCAGCCAGCAAATATCAGCATACACATTCGAATAATTATGGATCAATGCCAAAGCATCATCTGTCCACGGAAAACTTCCATGAAACAGCACAAATCTGGTTTCAGGATTTTTGCTGATCACTTCTCTGAGCAGCATCGCATTACTTCCTTCCAGTTTTCCAAGTCCGGTATGATTCTGAAACGGAATATCATATTTTGCCGCGATCTTGCAGATATGAAAATAGATATAATCCTGAAACGCGGCAATATCCTCCTGTTCTGCATTCTCGTTATGATATCCTTTTTCTGCCTCTTCATATGACCGTTCCAGAAAATGGATAGAACGATCATACGGAAGCGAAGACTTTAAAGCAACACATCCTTGTGCCATTTTTTCTTTGATTGTCTCTTCTATTCTATCCAGATACTGTTGAAAATCCATATCCTTTGGCCATCCGTATACCTGGAACGGATTATTGCCGTTATCATCGACTGTATCCGTCCTGTATCCAAACAGAAACTGATTGATCCGGTAAGTAGGAGTATATAACTCAGCATTTCCAAGATCTGTACCCGGTTCCCAATAACCATCCAGAACGATCTTATCATAGTGACATACTTTGCGCAGAAAATCATCATCTGACGCCACAGAATCAGAAAATTCTCTCAGGCTTTTCTCAAACCAGAGGTATGTCTCCTCATTCAGCCTTTGATCTGTACCCAAAAGTTTCTGCAGACTTTTCTCAATCCAGAAAAAATAGGAATTATGCCTCAGTCCTCTTACAAACTCTGCCGCTGCTTCCCTCGTTCCATCCCATGTACGATGACACCATCCCAGATAAGAATTCTCAACTAATTCTTTCAGTCCGTTTGGGAATCCTGATTTTTCAGGCAGCTTATGACAATGTGTATTTACAATGGCAATTGTATCTATGTAATCTGTTAGTTCTTGAAATACTGACATATGATCCCTCCTGTATCTATTTACAAATCTTTTCCGCGCACAAACTGTACCGCATGATTGAGTGCTTCAAATGTTTTTCCGTATGTCCAGTTAATAAAACCATGTACCATACCTTTCATGATATGATACTCTATTTTAACACCGGCATCTTCAAGCTTTGCCGCATACATAAGTCCCTGATCCAGCAAAGGGTCACACTCCGCCGATATAAAACATGCCGGCGGCAGTTTTGACAGATTTTCCGCAAGAAGGGGCGAAGCATGCGGATCCTTCTTCTCCTCTTCGCTGTTAAAATACAGAGCCATTGGATCTTCCATGCAGTTATACTCAAGAAAATATCCTTTACCATAGCGCTTCTCAGAATCCGTCATCTCTTCTTCTATGTTTGTCACCAACGGATAATATAATATCTGCCGGCTGATCGCGGGACCTTTCCTGTCCCTTGCCATCATAGATACCGAAGCCGCGAAATTTCCGCCGGAACTGTCCCCGCATACACTGATATCCGCGGGATCACCCCCATAGCCTTTTATATTCTCTTCTGTCCATACAAGTGTGCTGTACGCCTCTTCTAGTCCTTTCGGGAATTTATATTCCGGCGCAAGATGATAATCCGGCGCTACAACTATCATGTCCCCATAATACGAGAGATACCGGTGGACATACTCATATACCTCAATACTGTTCATAGAAAACGCGCCGCCATGATAGAATATGACTACCGGATACGTCTTTCTTTTACCGGGAATATAAACTCTGACACGAAACTTTCTGTCTTCACACCGGCACAGAGTATCCTCCGTTTGTACTGTCATGATATCCCGGTAGCAGACACACTTTTGATAAGCCTCCGTCATCGCTGCTATTGATTCGTAATTGCTTTGAATTCTCCATTCTTTCCGATGCTCCATATCCATGATCTGGGGCTCCATAATATTCACTTCCGGCGCCGCTTCTCCATATTCAGGCTGTAAAAATTTTCTATAAAGATCCATACTAAACCGCCTTCCTTACTTTTTTCTTCCCGGCAAGCTGTTTTTGAATTCCGTCTAAGCATACTGCCCCAAGGAAAATACATCCTCTAATGATCAGCTGGTAATATTCACTGATATTTAAAATCGTCATTCCATTAGTCAGTACGCCGATGATCAGCACTCCGCATACTGCTGTAGAAATGCGCCCTTCACCGCCGGTCAGGCTGACTCCGCCGATAACCGCCGCTGTCAGACAGTCCATTTCCATATTCTTTCCTGCTGTAGGCTGACCGGAACTAATCCTTGCAAGCATGATGATTCCCGCAAGTCCAGATAAAAATCCCCCGATGGCGTAAGTCGCGACTTTTAATTTTCCCGTATTGATCCCGGATAGTCTTGCCGCTTCTTCATTACTTCCGACAGCATAAAAATGTCTCCCTATATAAGTGCGGTTTAAAATAACTGCTGCAATAGCAATTACTATAATAAATAAAATCACCGGCAGAGGAATGCTTCCTACATAGCCCTGTCCTACCACCTTTGCTCCATCCGGCAGATTGGATACCGGCATTCCTCCGCATATCAGATACGCCGCCCCCTGCAATATGATCTGCAGCGCCAGTGTTCCGATCATCGGAAAAATATTCGTTTTAACAATAATGATCCCTGTGACCAGACCGATCAGTGTTGCCACAAGCAGTCCTGTAAGATACGCCGGAATCAGCCCCAGCTGCGCCTGTGTCAGCAGAACAGCCACTAATACAGACTGAAGGGAAATAACCGAACCAAGAGACAGATCGATTCCGCCCGCTATCATAACAAATAACAGTCCGATCGTCGCAATTCCCATAATAGAAGACTGGCGGACTACAGTAAACAAATTAGACATTGTTAAAAAAGACTCTGGCTGCAGCACGCCAAATAATATAATCAAAAATAGTAATATCACTAATACAAAATACTGTTTTATAAAATTTTTCAATTTATCCATTTTACGCTCCTCCTAAGTCGTAATGTTCGATGCATACTTAAGAATCTTATCCTGTGAAAAATCTTCTTTTTGAAGTTCTCCTACAATATTGCCTTCTGCCATCACCAGCATACGGTCAGACATCCCCATAATCTCTTCCATCTCTGAAGATATCATGATGATTCCCAGTCCTTCTTCCGTCAGTTTATTGATCAACTCATAGATTTCCTGCTTTGCTCCCACGTCAATCCCTCGTGTAGGCTCATCGAGGATCAATATCTTTGATTTACTCGCCAGCCATTTAGCAACTGCCACTTTCTGCTGATTTCCACCGGAGAGATTCCCTACTAACTGATTGATCGTCGGAGTCTTGATCCGCAATGCGTCTTTATACTCATTGACACATTCATTTTCCTTTTTTGCATCAATAAATATAAATCTGGACAATCTTCTTAAGATCGGAAGAGTAATGTTCCACCGGATTGACATCTTCAGCAATACTCCCTGATTCTTCCTATCCTCAGAAACATAGGCAATTCCTTTTTCTATAGCATCTTTAGGAGAATGGATCGAAACTTTTTCTCCCTTTACATAGACTTCTCCAGAGTATTTCTTATCCGCGCCAATGATCAGTCTTGCGATCTCTGTCCTTCCGGCCCCCACCAGACCTGCGATTCCTACGATCTCTCCCTCTCTTACATAAAAGGATGTCTCCGCATTGGAAGGTCCGGCGATATTTTTTATCTCTAAAAGCTTCTCCCCATATTTGGGAGTTCTTGGAGGATATGTTTCGGTCAGCTCACGCCCCACCATATCAAAGATCAACTGATTCCTTGTAGTATCCTGTATGTCTGTTGTCTTTATTACCTGACCGTCACGCATAACTGTTACCCTGTCGCACAATTCAAATATCTCATCCATCCGGTGGGATATATAAATAACAGATACACCTTTTTCTTTCAGATTTTTTACTAATTTAAAAAGAATCTCTACTTCATTATCTGTAAGCGGAGCCGTCGGCTCATCCATGATCAATAACTTTACGTTTTTAGCCAGTGCTTTTGATATCTCTACCAACTGCATGTAAGCAACTGTCAGATCCCTGATCTTTGTCCCCGGATCAATATCTGCGTTCAGCGACTCCAAAACTTCCATTGTTTTATTCGACAGCTTCTTCTTATCTATAAATAAACCTTCGTTTACTTTATTTCCCATATAGATATTTTCTTCTACCGACAATGAAGGAGCAAGATTGAACTCTTGATATATTGCTTCTATCCCTATCTGTCCCGACAAAATTGGATTCAATTCTGTGTAACTTTTTCCCTGATATATGATACTTCCCTCATCAGGCTTTATCGCGCCTGTGATGATCTTTATCAGTGTTGATTTTCCTGCACCGTTTTCACCTACTAATGCATGGACCTCTCCTTCCTTTACCGAAAAAGAGATGTTATCTAATGCTACTACGCCCGGATATCTTTTCGTAACATTTTTTATTTCTAATATATTATCCATATGTAAGTCTTCACCTCACCCATAATCCATTGCTTCCAAAAAATTAATGGTATAGCATACAATCTATACCATTAATCTGTGTCCTCTCTATTTCTGACTTGCAATATATTCCTCAACATTGTCTGGGGTTATCGGATCAAGCGGGAACAAGACTTCTCTTTCATCCAACTTTCCATTTTCTGTCAATTCAATTGCCATATCAATAAAATAGTCCGAATGGAGCAGCATATTGGTAGTAACTGTTGCTTTAAACACGCCATTTTCTTTCAATGCCGCCAAAGCGTCATCAACTGCATCTCCTCCAAACATTCCTAATTTATCGCCTTTGATACCTGCAGATTTGAAAGACTCATAAACTCCTAATACTCCGGCATCATTGATTCCGACAACTACATTCAGATCAGGATTAGACTGCACCCATGCATCTCCGACATCCACACCCTCCGGAGTATATCCGGCTTTTGCTGTCACTACAACCTCAGCGCTTGGCGCAAGTTCCTTTAACGCATCTAAAATGCCTTCTTCCCTTGTTACCAGAAACGGATAATCCGGATAATTGCACACGCCTACTTTAGCTTTTTCAGACTCTTTAAAATTCTCGTTAATCCATTCTGCCGCGTTTTTCCCGATCGCGTATCCATATTCATGATTGTCAATTCCGATAAATCCGGATGTACCTTCAATGTCTGAATCATATGAGATAAATTTAACACCTGCACTCTCTGCATTTGACGCTGCATCTTTGAGAGCATCCGCATCCGTAACATGACAGATGATAGCTGTACATCCTGCCTCTACAAAGTTCTCGATACCAGTGATCTTATCGCTGATCTCCGGACATTCCTTTACAGTGAGAGTTACACCTTTCTTCTCTGCATCTGCCTGCATATTCTGTACCAGATGAGCGAAAAACGCGTCTGACATATCACTGACAACAAAACCAATCTTTACCTTCTTTGAATCATCCTTTGATTCTGTTGTCTCAGAAGATTCCCCTCCCCCGGAACTGCCGCATCCGGCCAATGACCAGATCATCATCAAAACCATAACTAATGCTGCTGTTTTTTTCCACACTGTTTTCATTTCTTCTTCCTCCTTTAGGTTATTGATGACCATATTATAACCACTATGAACATACACAACAATGCGGGAGATTTTGGAATATGTGTATTTTTATTGGAAATACTCAGAAAACTTCTTCCTGTCAACTTCTCTGACGATCCGGTTATGCTCTATCACTATCATCCGGTCACAGAAAGGCATCAGATGAGAAATGTCCGCGCTGCCAAGCACTATGCACGTTCCTTTCCGCTTAAACTCCAGCAGCAGGATCTCAAGCTGCCGTCTTGATACGGCATCCAGCCTTAAAAATGGTTGGAAACAAAACAGGATTTTGGGATTCGCAAGCTGCCATCTATGGTATATGATCTGCATCGCATCCCTTCTGCTCACACTTCCCATTTCCTGATTGATCCGTGTATTTTCACAGATTTCCATCCCGATTTTATCAAGGTATTTCTTGACTCTTCCATTGATAAAACACCCGAACATGGTTGTCTTTTTATAGATTGCCATCTCCATATTCTCACGCACAGAAAGATCAGGAAAAATAAGCGACTGATATTGCTCTCCATCTACAACACCGATATGGTTCTTTACTAATTTATATTCTGAATCAGCCTTATATACCGAGCCGTCAATAATCAGATTCCCCTTGTAATATCTGCGCCCAAGCAGCAGCCTTCTTAACTCTCTGCTGAATTTGTCCTGAAAATCATATATCCCGAGTATCTCTCCTTTCCTGCAGTTAAAAGACAGATCGTCAAAATATTCGTTTTGTATATGATCTGCCCGGAAAATGACTTTACCTGCTGCCGCATTATGTCCCTCTTCTGACTCCTGAGATTTCTTCTGTCCTGCAAGACATTCTAAAAGCTTCTGTTTATCATACTCTTTCTTATAGAACATCATGCCATTCCTGCCCTGACGGATTATCATGATTTTATCTGATATCTCAGTGATAGAATCCGGATAACTGTTGATCCATAATATGGATACTCCTTCTTCTTTGAACCGCTCTAATATACCTATGATCTGATCGATCCTGTCAAACGAACAATCCTCCAGTATATCATCAACTACGATCAATCTGGCGCGTTTTACATACGCGCGCATCAGACGTAGAACATAACACTCATACCTGCTGAGTTTTATTGCCTTTTTTTCCGGCGCGATTTCAATGCCAAATGACTCGAACAATCTTTTAGCCTGCTGGATCATCTTCTTTTTTGATACACTTAACTGAAAATAATTGATCTTTTCAATGATATATAAATTTTCAGCCACACTCAGATTCGGTATGATCAGCTCCTGATTGCCGATAAAAAATATTCCATTCAACTTCTCAACCGGCAGTATCTTCCCCTTTTCGTAATATTTGCCTGTAAACCATATTTTCCCCTCATCAATGCTCTCATCGCCAAATAAAACCGAATATATTTCCTCTTTACCACTGCCTTTAAGCCCGATCAGATTTATGATCTCTCCGCTTAAAATTTCCATAAAGAAATGGTCTAATACTCTGCTTCGCGCTTTTTCTTTTGTAATATCTTTCATTAACAAAACATCATTCTTCATCGTTAATTCATGTATTCCTCAATCTGATATATGAGCGGCATAGATATATGCACCTGCGTGCCGACTCCCAGCTCACTGACAACCACCATATACGCCTTTTCTTCCCAATAAAGCTTTAATCTTTTTCTTATATTCTTTACCGCGACTCCATTGTGGCGCTTTGTGTTTTCTCTGGACAGATTATCCTCATTTCTGTCATCCAGATCACAGTTGAGCTCATCCACCTTTTCCTGTGTCATCCCCATTCCGTCATCCGCGACATTAATCTTAAGGCTTGATTTTGTTGCCGTAATATGTATTGTGATCTTTCCCGCCCCCATCTTCATCTCCAGTCCATGGTAAATAGCATTTTCAATGACTGGCTGCAGGATCAGCTTAGGGATATAACAATTACTCACCAGACTTTCTTCAATATCATGATATATGATCTCACAGGATATCTTATCTCCAAATCTGGTCTTTTGTATATTAAAATAGTTCATTCCATTCTTCAATTCATCCTTCAGATATACAAATGTTTCTTTTCGGCTGATATTGTACCGGAAATAGTTCGCAAGGGATAACGTCATCCCCGCAATCTTCTCCTCCCCATTCAGTAATGCCTCCCCACGTATCACTTCCAGCGTATTATATAAAAAATGGGGATTTATCTGATCCTGAAGATTATTGATCTCAGCATTCTTCTCAAGAATTTCGGCATTTTTCTCTTTAAGGGCTATAGAATCCAGAGATGAAATAATGCTTACGATCTCTTGTATCATATCATCATCTTTCATCTGTCCATGATTCAATTCTTTGATCTGCCACGTAAGTCTGAGATTCGGCAGATAAATATCTCTGTAAAACCAAAAAAAATATATAATGCCTATTACAAGCTCTGACAAAATCATTAAAATATCCAGTAATGTGTGCTTTGGAATGCAAATGACCAGAATAATATTTCCTGACATTAACAGCAGCCACACAACCATGCCTGTTATCATGAATTTTTTCATTTTTTTTGACGAATATTTTCTTCTTTGCATATTTTCCCTTCTTTATGAATATAGCTTTCTATATTCAGACGGTTTAAGGCCTACCTGCTTTGCAAACTGTTTGCTGAAATATCTTGCATCCTGATACCCAGAGCGATAAGCAATCTCACTGACGCTCAAACCCGTCTCCACTAAGAGGCGGCTCGCCTGTTTTACCCTGCATTGTATCAAGTATTCCGAATAAGTCATACCTGTCTCTTTCTTAAATACAGAACTTAAATAAGACGCGTTCATCTCCACCAATTCCGCTAACTGGTTAAGACTGATTTCCTGCATATAATTGCTCTCAATGTATTCTTTTACTATCCGGATCGGTTTGATGTCTTTCTGCTTCTTTTCTTCATCAAGATATTCAAGGATCTCTTTTATCAGATCTTCTGTCACTGAAAGAAGCTGTCTCTCCCGTTTCGTATTATCAACTCTGACATTCCATTTTTTAAAACTATTTTCATAGTCAAGGTTATCTAAATGCTGTTTACAATAGTCTGCCAGCAGGTCCACATAAATGATCAGAACATCAAAAAACAGGATCGGCGAATAATTTTCATATGAAAACTTGATCCTCCTCAGTGTCGATGCCACACATTCCTGCGCTCCTTTTATATCTCCGGAGACTATTTTGGAAATGTAGCCCTGCTTGTTCTTTTCTGTTACAACCGCTTCGATATTGTACGAATCAAAATGATAATTTTCTAAATATATAATCCCTGTATCTGCGATCTGTATCCTATATTTGATCGCATCCACAGCAGTCTTAAGACAGAGACTGGACTCAGAAAAATTATTCATCTTCTGTCCCACTCCTATAACCACAGAAAACCCTTCAAACCGGTCCACATACTTTTTGATATTCTCATACAATTCCTCTATCTTTTTCTTAACAAGAGTCTCCTGCTCTATCTTATAGTTAAATAAAGTAATGATTCCGGAATTCATATCTGTAGTGATATGCTCTTTACATACCTTTTCCAAAATACCGGTATATTTTTCCAGTTCTTTTACTATCGAACCAATGCTCTCTCCCTCTTCCCCGCCAGTATCTATCTTAACAAACGCAGCCTGAAAAACACCTTCTTCGAATCTTGTACTGTATTCTCTGTTTATGCTGTCTCTGTCAACGCCTTCTTCCTTTTTATCCTGTCCCCAGATCATAGAAGTCAAAAACTTTTTTTCATCTTATCCTTCGTCGCTTTAATCTCCAACCTCAGGTTGTTTTCGTAAATATCATGCGCTCTTTTATCCAATATCGCTTCCCTGATCTCCTGTGCGATCTCTAATAATTTATCCTCCTCTATGGGTTTTAGAAGATAATACTTAACGCCATATTTCATGGCGTTCTGGGCATACTCAAACTGCCTGAAACCACTGATCATAACAAATTCAGCTTCAATCTGCGCTTCTTTCGTCTTTTTTATCAGCTCAATACCATCATAACCCGGCATACGAATATCGGATATAATAACATCAGGCTGTTCTTTTTTGATCATTTCAAATGCATCTACTCCCGTATATGCCATCCCGATGATTTCAAATCCTAACTTCTTCCAGTCCAATAACCGGGCAATCAAAAAACAAATTGTTTTTTCATCATCTGCTATCAATAGTTTCAACATGCTGTACCTCCATTTCCCTGCCATATCAACCGGCAGGCAAGACAAACGATCCTCCTGCAAAATCCTCATTTTTCATGTAAATTACATATAAAAAAGCTAGAGATACCTAGCTTTCATCCAATGTCCGTCGGCTGCGCCGGCAGCCATCAGCTCTCTGTTTTTCATTTTCAATCATAACATACATCTTTCAGACAAGCAAATAATATTCTCTTTCGAAAAATCACGTCTCATGAAGATAAAAGTCCGAAACACAGCAGCCGCGCCCCTGTACAGTAAATAAAGCCGGAAGATCTCTCCCCGGCTTCATTTATATATTTTAAACTCAAACTTCGCATTTGAATAAGCGCAGATGCACCTTGCTACGAAAATAAAACTCACAGCCAAAATTGAACCTTGACAACAAATGTTTTCAACAACCATGAAAGCATCACAATAAAGCAGTCATAAAACAGGCTGCTGTCAGTGAAATATTGTTGCTACAAAAAATCAAGCTTGCGCTTCCACGTGGTAGCCATGCTTCTCTAATTCATGGATGTATCGGGAAAGCTGTTTTTGTTCGCAGCTTTTACGTCTGGTTTCAAAACAGGACTCATCGAAAAGGGTGCCTTGCTTGAGCATAGTATAAATGATTACAAGAAGCTTTCTGGCAAGAGCTATCATAGCCTTTTTAGCCCCCTTCTTCTGCTTGATTCTCCAATACCAGACAGATAGGTAAGCATTCCTTTTCCCAGCAATCACCCAGGCAATTTCGCAAAGCATACTTTTTATGTAAGGATTGCCTTTGGTAACGGAAGTGCTTTTCCGTTTCCCGGCGCTTTCATTGTTTCCGGGACACAGGCCTGCCCAAGAACAGATATGTTCTGCTGTTTTGAATGGTTTCATATCAACGCCAATTTCTGCAATGATTGCACAGGATGCTGTTGTGCTTATCCCATAAATACTGCTGAGCTGTTCAACTTGCAGGGCAAATGGAGCCATGTCCGCCTCAAGACTCTGTTCGATTTCGTTAAGATGTTCTTTTAAGGAATCATAATGGTCCATAAGAATCTTCAGGAAGGCTTTTAAATATCAGAAATAAAAGAGGACAGACGGAAGCCAGAGCTTTACAGAAATTTTTCAACCCTGTTTTTCTGTGATGTGATGTCACGGATGACGCTTTTACGGTAACGGTTTAAGTCACGGAACTCCCGGATTCTTTTTTCAGGGATAAAGCTGCCATTCAAAAGTCCCGCGCGTAACAGGGTGGAAATCCATTCAGAATCCCGCATGTCTGTTTTCTTGCCGGGGACGTTTTTCATGTGGCGCGCGTTTACAACCTGCAAAGTAATATCACCAGCGAACGCAGCTTCCAGTATTTCATAGATAGGCATCCAGCAAATGCCCGTGCTTTCCATAGCAACATGATGGCAATTTTGAGAAACAATCCAGTCCCGTAAAGCAGCCATATCAGGGATTAAGGTGGTAAACTCCCGGATTTCAGAGTTTGTCGGTTTACCCAAAGGGCTAGGCAGGATACAGGCAACAATTTTATCTTTGTGGACATCCAGCCCACAGGAAATTTCCAGAAGGTCTACTTACTTATTACCTACTTACACAAAAACGCCCTTAGCCATGAATTCCTACCCACAGCTAAAGGCGTTATAATATGAATTTATTTCGGCCGTCCAAACCACTTCTCAATCATTCCCCTACCAACAAACCATTTGACAGCAAGAATAATCGCACTTAAACGACTGTTATCAATTTGTTATCAAAAGACCTTTCCAAAGCCCGCAAACCCGCACAAGCACTGGATTTACTAAGCATTTTTACTTATTCGAACTCTTTTTCCTGTTCGTTGCAAGTCCTGTTTTACATTGCTTTTTATAAAAAACTTGATTTACAGATTCAATATATACTATAAAAGAGGGATGTGTATTATCGTTCCTTTGCAAATACAAGTTCTTTTTTCAAGATATGTACTCCTCACTTCACCCCATAAATGATTTATCTTTGTAGCATGCGCCTTTTCTTCCAACCATCTTGAATCCGGAATTTCATTCCAATAATATCTGTCATAAACAGTCCAACCGGTTTTTTCATGAATCAACTTATGCCATCCAAAATTATTTTTAAACGTAATCGCAATGTCAATGCTAAATGCTGTTTTGTTACCTCGCTTAAAAACTCTTTTTTCTGTAGTAAATGTAGAGGTTGAATCTTAACAATCATTCCAATCATTCGCTTTAAGAACATTGTTAAACTCTCTTCGAATATACTCTTTTATATCACGACCATTATTAATGTTAATAGATTTAGTATCTAGAATGCAGATATTATAATCTAAATCTATCGGGCTATTTGCATTCTGTGTTACAAGATTTTTGGCTCCGCTCCCTACAAGACAAGCTTTCACTGTCATGACAGAATCTTTGTTAATACTTTGGACTAATTGATTTACAATATCAGAGCAAGTGCTTTTTAGTCGCTTCTGAAAATCCTTGTCCTGAATATAATGGTACATAAGAATCCTCCTTCTCGCCCATGCCGCCCACACAATTTTAAAATTGTATCGTTATAGAATAACATATTATACACTTTTGTCAATTTCTATTTTTCAAAACTTCAGAACCAAATTCCAGCTTTATCTTGCATATGTTTACCCAATACTGCACAGCATTCTGCAAAGGCAAGTTGCTGATACTGTACATTTATTTCCTCTGCACTTTTAAGAAAATCGTCTAATTTCTTTGCACAATCTGACACCTTCCATATTTGCTGATTATGATACTGCTGTTGCCTTTGCTGCAGTTGTGCCTGTATCTGTTGTTGATTAAAAATATTGTATATTTGATTTTGATTGAACACTTTGGCACCTCTTTCTTAATAATAAATTCCTTCTTTTTCAGTATCTTCTCTCATCATGACCACATCATGACCATTTTGGTTATGATCTCTTTCACTATGACCAAGATGCAAATCATCTTTATCATTTAATAACTCCAAATACTTATCACACGCCTTACACAGCACCATAATCCCTGATGCGCTGATATTGTATTCCGGCAGACGCCCATTGTACTTTGCGCAAGCATCCTTTATTTTGTCAAATCCTCTGCCCCATGCCTCTATCATACCGCTCTTAAAGAAAACATTTGCCAGTTTCGGATTATACGGCTTGGAAGAATGCTTTTCAAACAGTTTCTCCGTTGAGTCCAGCTCGGAGGGCATCTCACCATCATTCCAGATATATATTTTGTCCTCGTATACGCTGATCTGAATCGGATTACAGGCACTATAATCCTTGTGAACCACCGCATTCAGTAATATCTCACGAAATGCCTCCTGCGGAAACATAAACTGCTCAATCCTCTGAATCCCTTCATAATAAATCAGGGCTTTCAAATACTTCGTGTAAACCAAGTCAACTGCTTTATCAATCTGTTCAATCAGTGAGCCATGCACCTCATCCTGATATTTTAAATCAGAATCGGAATCGCCGAAATAACCAATCTTAATATAAGAACCCGTAACCCATTTCTCCGGATCTTTATAAAAGGCAAGCATCGCCGCTCTAATCAAATACCCTTCTTCATCAATCAGATGAAGATTCTCCATTAGTATGATATCATCAACTCTTGTTTCTTCTTCCGTCAGTCTGTGCCTTCTCAGAGCCTTTCCCTTAAATAAATCAATCGACTCTCTCCTTAAATCTGTCACTTGTAATTTTAGTACCGGCATACCATCCCCTGTTCTACCCTGCGATTTTAAGATTGCTTTATCCAGCTCCTTTCCGGTTATCGTTCTCATTGTGCTGCCGGAACGATAAAAATATTTTCCATGATAACTGATAAGCGAAGGGTACTTGTCCACAATAATCTCAATATATTGCAGTTTTCCCTTATATAGCAGATTGACATCTGCTACAATGCCCATTGTATCTGTAATCTTATTTGGAATAGACTCCAATAGTTTTTTCCTATCTTTATCGCTAAGTCCAACAACATCTCCATTGTCATTCTTGCCAATATAAAGTGTTCCGGCATATTCTTCACCCGCCTCCATCCTCCGTGCTACTATGTTCTTATTTATCCCTCTATCTCCATAGCTTGTTCTGCATCTTCCCGCCTTATTCGATAATAAGATAAAACATTTAAAATCTCTAAATCATCTGTTTGATTTTCGCAAGCAGAAAAATCATTTGATTCTATAATCGGCTTTGTGATTGCCAGTTGCTCTTCCGTTAAATTTCGAAAACTATTCCACCATTCATCCGTTAAACCAATGCCTTCAAAGTAAAAACGATATATTATCATTGCCTCAGGCATATAAAGCAATTTCATAAATTCATCTTCGTCACTTCCAAATGCTTTACAAAAAAAGAATATCCTTTCCCCACTTTTCCTTTTGTCGAGTTAAGTACCGCCTGAATTGTACGAATAAACTTTCTATTCCATTTCTCACCAATATAATCTCTGTTGCTAAAGTGATTAGGATCTTCAATCGGATGATACTTCATTGGAAATGATGTAAGGGTCAAAAGAGTTGACAAACAACGCCATAACCCTCCATATAGTA
>ERZ778517.1451-NODE-1451-length-17498-cov-4.725506_pt1 | contig 17498 bp, 17 predicted proteins | sample MGYA00510341_ERZ778517 | MGnify/ENA primary metagenome ERZ778517 (study PRJEB29527, sample SAMN07138964) | mouse gut metagenome | material: feces | host: mouse | place: China:Nanjing | collected 2016-01-25 ... | reverse complement strand
CGGGTCATGGACTATACCATCGGTAGGGACTTCCACCCTGCCACAAAGACTTTCATATTCAGTTTTTAACATTGAATAGAGATTGCAGTAACATCATCTGCTCTATTTATTATAATCCTGTATCGCAAAATTGTAAATAGAAAAAAAGAAATTTTACATTTCAGGTGCTTTTACGGAGCCCACTTCACATCCGCATACGAGAACCGTCCCGTTCTCTACCTTGAACTTCACTTCTCTCCCTGCATATGCCATACCGTAAACTCTGTTTGGATCCTCCTGATATGAAGGCCTTGGATCCTGCGACAGGATCTCTTCCAGAACTTTTAATTCCTGCTGCGCAAACATCTCACGGCACTGCTCAGAAAATACAACCTCCAATCGGTAGCTTTTCCTCTCTTCCGCAAATCCGCCGACTGCCTCCGGATACGCATCCGCATAAGGAAGATAGGGCTTTATATCATAGATCGGCGTTTTGTCCATCAGGTCCGCCCCTGTCACATAAAGTACCGGGCCGTATTCTGCACTCATCTCTACGCCGTCAAGGCGCACGCAGGACAGCCCGATGGGATTAGGGCGAAACGGCGAGCGTGTTGCAAACACACCCACCCGCTCGTTTCCTCCAAGCCTCGGCGGCCGCACCGTCGGACTCCACTGATCTCTTATGGACTCTGAAAACTCCCACAGAATCCAAAGATGGGAGTAGTTCTCAATTCCGCGTACTGCCTGTGCGCTCCGATACATTTTCTCAAATATGATCTTTCCTTTCGCGGCCGCAAGCCCGCTCTGTCTGGGAATCCCGAACTTTTCCAGAAAATCCGTTCTGATATGCGCGATCCGGTGAAAAGTTATCTCTTCCTTCATTTTATCCATTGTCATCATCCATCCACCTTAAGACTGTCATCCGACAAAGCTGGTGCCCGCCGGAAATATTCTCTTTAAAGCTTCAGCCCGCGGTATCGGCTCATACACGCAAAGATCTCTTCCTTTCGCGGCATCGCAAGATTGCCCGGTATATCTCCTGCATTTCTCACATCTTTTCCCACAACCGCCGAAAACCCGTTTTTCTCAATCTGATCGAGCAGCCGGCAAATCTGCTCCTGCACGGTCTTCTTTCCGTCAAAACTCTCCTCTTCCATCTGTTTTAAAATATATCCAAGGCAGGTAAGCTGCTCGCTGTCCGCTAATTGCTCCACATAGCGGAGATCCACCATATCATGGTTAAGCTGCACCCCGTCCTTTCCCATCGTCTTAATCTTGATACGTCCCTTATGGAACACGCCCGGATTCTTTTTCGGCATCCTTACATACTGAGGCGCGGGCGTACCGTCCTGCGGGTAGGAAAGTCCCGGATACTCCGCCGCGGCAGCCTTTGCCGCTTCCGTAATATCCTTTGGCACATAGCGGTCCATCTGTATGATCTTATCCGCCACCTGAAAATAAGCGCCCGAGCTTCCCGCCACGAGCACAGTGGAAATACCGAACCGCTCATACAAGGCGCCCATCCGCTCGATAAACGGAGTGATCGGCTCCATATCCCGGTGAATGACTCTCTGCATCAACTCATCCCGCACCATGAAATTCGTAGCGCTGGTATCCTCATCAATAAAAAATGCACGGGCTCCAGCCTCCATGGCCTCCACCACATTGGCCGCCTGAGAGGTACTTCCGCTGGCATCCTCTGTATAGAATGCTTTCGTATCCTTTTTATTCGGCAGATCATTAATAAACATGGAAATATCCGTATGCTTAATACTCCTGCCGTCCTCTGCGCGGATCTTCACCGCCGCAGCATCCGTTGCGATATACTCTCTCCCGTCCCCTGCTATGTGCGGATAGACGCACATCTCAAGCGCCTTTAGAAGCGTGGACTTTCCATGATATCCGCCGCCCACGATAAGCGTGATCCCTTTCTTTATCCCCATTCCAGATATCTCTCCCTTATAGGGAAGCTTCATTGTCACACGCATGGACTCTGGCGAGGCAAATGCCACCGCCCCTTTCATCGGACGCTGGGAGATACCCGATTCTCTCGGCAGGATAGAACCGTCGGCCACGAAAGCAACAAGACCTCTGATGTCAAGCTCCTTCCTGATATATTCCTGATCCTCCGAAAGCTCCATCACCCGCTCCGCCTTCCGTTTATCAACATTCTGGTACAACAATGACTGCTCCGCGCATTCCGGCAGAAAATCAAACAGGATCTTGATCAACTCTCTTGCATTGATGGTCCTTCCATTTGCCGGGAACCCTGCCTCAAACCGCACGATGATATCACCGTTGACCGGATTTACGGTGCAGGCGCTTCGTTCCAAGATCTCCTGTCCGCATCTGGTCACTGAAAGGATTCCGCTCTTGCCGGAGCCCTTCGCCTGAAAAGAATATTTTCTCGCCTGCTCCTCGAACAGCCTCGTCAGATGATCCTGCAGCGCAATCCTCTTATACTTTTTATCATAAAGCCTGTCCGGGAACCCGGCCGTTTTTCCTGAGACTTCTATATGAAGCTTTGACGGTGCCGCAAAGGGATCGCCCTGCACGTGATCAATACATAAGATATATTTTCCAAAGCGGTAACTCCCCTTCGTTCCTTTGTATGCCGGATACCCCTTTCTGTCAATGTTAAGTAACAACTGCTTTAAGTCATTTGCTGTATTCATCGGTATTACTCCCTTCCTGTTTTTGCCCGCCCAAAGTCATGAATGACATTCCGGTATATTATACAATGCAAAATCACTTACGCCATTTATCCGTAAGTAACATCCATGCATCATCCAACGCTTTTTTCATTATAATCAAAACATAACGGAAATGCAAAACCTTTTTCGTGAAAGAACCCTGAAGTTTTCGAGAACTATTGACATAATTGAAGCGGATACGTATAATAATATTATAGGGTAGGGATACCCATAAAATAGTGTTCGCTTCCTGATATGCGGCTTATAAATGGTCAGGACTACAAATAGTGTCGCTCCCCGATATGCGGCTAATAAATGGTCGGGATTAAAATGGTTGTAAAGTCCTGTCGAAAGGCAGGGCTTTACTTTTGTCCGGGAGGTATCTCTATGCTCGAAGCTCAATTTTACTTTTTATCGGATCAGTATTATCTGGACTTTCCAGATGACAAGCTGATGAAAAACAAGGATATGATAGACGGTTCTCCGCACAAACGTCCTTGCTTTTTTACTTTTCCCGATTCCAAAATCCCGGACATTTACTGGATTGTCCCCATTTCATCCCAGTACGAAAAGTTCAAGCGGATTGAACAAGGTAAAATCAAAAAATATGGACGCTGCAATACCATTCGTTTCGGAACGGTACTTGGAAGAAATACAGCTTTCTTAATCCAGAATATGTGTCCGGCAACCAACAAATATCTTACCCCATATATAGATAAAAATGATTGCCCGATCCGGATTGACAACCGTGTAGCTTCTGATGTGATTAAAAATGCACGAGTTGTTTTAGCTATGGCAAAGCGTGGAGCAAAGGTAATTTTCCCGGATATATTCAAAATATATCGTGGTCTTGAACAGCAGTTGCTTACGCAAACCCAGAGTGCGCCGTCTGTACCGGAATAAATCCCGTTATCAGCCATACCGCCGATAACGGGATTTCGTTTAAGCATATATTACTATAAAAAACAATCAGTGACTATTAGCAGCATACATGACCTTTTGCCCCTGACTTCATATCAATATGCTTCCGCCTCTGCTCTTGACATCCAGAAATGGATGCCCGTGGTGGAATCCTGCCACCGGTCTTCGTTAAAGTCCTTTACTTCCACCCACTCGCCTTTTTTGTAAACGAAATTCTCGTCCACCAAAGACCATGCCTCGTCAAAATTCTGAGTAAAATCAAAAGTTTTAATCGTCAGCACCTTCGCCTTGCTGCAGCGGCAGGAAGGTAAAGTAGCAGAAGTTCTCTTTGCATCCGCCGGGATCAAAAGCTGCACCATACGGTCGTTGACGCATTTTTTATATCCCAAAAACGCTCCTTTTTCCGGGCAACGAAGCCTAAACCACTGCGTCCCCTCATTAGACACGATTCCTTCCAGATTGGCGAACTCCAGCACCGCCCCGTAAAGATTCGCATCTTCTATGTTACATCCCCGCATATCACAGTAGCGGAAAGATGCCGTCACCATCTTCGCGTTCTTAAAATTCGCGCCCTTCATAGAACAGCCGTCAAACAGCGCATTTTCCACCGAACTGTTCTCAAGATTCACATTATTAAGCGCCGTATTCTGAAAAGAACTGAGCGTAAAATCCATATTGCTAAGATCCGTCCCACTAAGATCCATATCCCAGATTTCCTTCTCAACAAATGAAAGCCGCTCCCCCGCTTTGCGGGCCGCGAGAGCCTCTCTAAAGTCTATCTCAGATAGCCGTTCCATTCAAACTGCCTCCTTATAAATCTACTATCCTCGCACGGTGATGAGTATAGGGCAGGAATTTCTTTATCAGATCCTGCGTCTTGATCTTTAAGTGCGTCGTATTGATTCCTGTATTACATACAAAATACTCTGCCTCTGCCACCTCTTTGTCAAGAATCAGCTGTACATAATCGTCCTCGTCATTCAAAAGCCCCACCACACTTGCGGAACCCGGCTTTGTACCAAGATGCTCCCACATATGCTCCGGCGTAGCAAACGACATGCGGGATACCCCTAATTTCTTACTGAAGGACGATGTGTCAAACGCCTTCTCTGCCGGCATTACAAGCAGGAAGAAAGTAGTCTTTTTCTGGTTGCATAAAAATACGTCCTTGCGAACCGGCGCTCCCATCACTTTGCCGATATCCTCGCACTCTTCCATAGAAGCCGCCGGATCATTATCCACCCTCTCAAAAGGGATCCCCAGCTTTTTTAACACTTTATATACCTCCTGCTCAAGCGGAACTCTCTCGCTCACATTCTCAGGCGGCGTTGTCACAATCTCACTGATATACATTGTATTTTCCTCCTTTGCCCGCAAACGACGGTAATATTCTTTCCTATTTTAGCACAGATAATATCGGGTTTCCATTGTATTTTCCGAAAATTCCCGTTATACTTTTATTTAAACCATCAGAAAGGACTGGCAGACAATATGAGATATATCTTAGCCTCTGCGTCGCCCCGCAGAAAAGAACTATTGAAAAAGACGGGCATCTCTTTCGAGATTATCCCGTCCTCTATAGAAGAAAGAATTACAAAAACGATACCTTCAGAGATTGTTATGGAACTGGCGGAGCAGAAAGCCCGCGCGGTTTATGAATCGCTGTTGTCATCCGGGAGCGCTTCTCTCATTGCCGATGTCCCTGAGTCCCGTCTATGCGGCGCTGAGGACGGCGATCTCACCGTCATCGGCGCGGACACGATCGTCGTCTACCGCGGTGAGATTCTTGGAAAGCCTGCGGACAAATCCGAAGCTTACGACATGCTCTCCCTGCTCTCTGACCGGACCCATCAGGTATATACCGGAGTCTCTCTTATCATAAGAAAGCATGGAAAGATCTCCGTCCGCACATTTTACGAAAAGACGGACGTGACCTTTTATCCCATCCACAAGGACGACCTGCACATTTACATAGAATCCGGCGATCCCCTCGACAAAGCCGGAGCTTACGGCATACAGGGGGATTTCGCCATCCATGTAAAGGAAATCAAAGGCGATTACAACAACGTGGTAGGTCTTCCCATCGGGCGGCTCTATCAGGAACTGCAGCAGATTATATACAGCTAAGTGCTCCCTACAGCATACTTGGTCAGTCATGTATCATAGCAGCCGCCTCATCCTGACATTTAGCTTGCCATATCCATAGCATAATATTTCTCCGCCGCATCCGCAATTGCCGCCCGCATAATGCGGATCAGCTTATCAATCTGCTTTTTCGTCACGATAAGCGGCGGAATCATGCGGTTTACATTGTTCCCGATCGCCGTGATCAGAACCAGCCTGTCAAGACAGCCGTGTTTTACGTCCGCGGCGATGGGAATGTCATATTCACAGCCCACCAAAAGGCCGCGTCCTCTTGCCTCTTTCACATGAGGAAGCTTGGCAAGCTGTTTCTTCATATATTCTCCCATCTCATACGCATTTTTACTTAAATCCTTATCTATGATCTCCGATACGGACGCATAAGCCGCGGCGCAGGCAAGAGCATGGCCGCCGTAGGTAGAGCCGTGTGTCCCTGCGGTGAATGCTTTCGCCACCTTTTCAGTTGCGCAGCAGGCTCCGATCGGCATGCCGCCTCCCATCGCCTTTGCCATAGACACTGCGTCAGGCTTAACTTTGTATCCCATATATGCCATGGGCGAACCGGTACGTCCCCATCCGGTCTGCACCTCGTCAAAGAGAAGGAGCATATCATGCTCGTCGCAAAGCTTTCTAAGTCCCTCCACAAACTCCTGAGCAGCCGGATGCACACCGCCTTCACCCTGTACCGGCTCTATCATGATCGCTATCGTATGTTCCGTTACTTTAGAAGCAAAATCTTTCAGGTTATTAAACTCTGCATAGGAAAATCCCGGCAGCATCGCACCGAAACCGTCTTGTATCGCTGTGCCGGGCTGCCCGGTAGCGGCCATCGCCCCATAGGTTCTTCCGTGGAAGCCGTTCTTTGCGGTAATGATGTGATACCGCTCCGGCCCGAAATGATCGACGCCGTATTTTCTCGCCATCTTTATCATACACTCATTAGCTTCTGTTCCTGAGTTCTGATAGAAAATCTTATCCATCCCGATTGTATCGCAGATTTTCTTTGCAAGAAGCGCCTGAGGCACCGTGTAAGGATAATTAAATGTATGAACAATATCGTCAAGCTGGTCTTTGATCGCAGCCACCACCCGTTCATTCCGATTGCCCGGACTGTTAACTGCAACGCCGCCGTAAAAGTCCAGATATGCATTGCCTTCCTCATCGTAAATATACATCCCCTCGGCTCTCTCCGCGATAAAATCATACCGCTCATAAGTCTCCACCATATACTTATTGACCATGTCCTTTAGTTCCTGCGAAGTCAGCCCCGTACTTTCAAGCCTCATTCCAAATCCCTCTCTTTCTGTATTTAAGGTAACATCTTTCCACTAGATTTAAAAAGACCGCATCAAGTGGACAAATGTGGTTCGCACTAGACTCGGAAAAACCTCGCCAAGTGCTCTGCACAAAAAGGGCACCGCACTATCACAGTACGGCGCCCTTGCCTTTAACGATATCAACTATAAACCTATTTTTTTGCCATGTCAATACCTTTGTTATCATTTTTTACTGTCAGATCATTTCATGACTGCAGAATTGATTTCAGATCATTTGCAGGGCATCGCCTTATGCTGCCGTTCTTCTCTTCTCCAATTCCACTGTCATTTCTTCCCTGATGCCGTCAAGCTTATAGAAGTATGTAAGCACTCCGATCAGCACACAGAGCACAACCGGAATCCAGATAAAGCACACTTCAATATGAACCAGAGCCTTTTCGCTCTGCACTGCATTCGCTACATAACCTCCGCTTTCTAAAAAGGCTCCGATGACAAAGCTTGTAAGTCCCATTCCGCCTTTTACGAAAAAGCCCTGAAAAGCCGCGATCAAACCTGCCACGCTCGCATTTTTCTTATATTCCGAATAGTCGATGACGTCCGGCTGCATCGCAAATGTAATACCGAATACACCATAGATTCCAAGCCCAGTGATCACAAGTCCCGCAAGCAGACAAAAAGCTGAATTCCTTCCCGCAAAGATCAGCATATCCCCTGCAAGATACAAGATCAGGCTGAAAAACATCAGGTTCCTCTTGCTGAAACGCTTTTCCAGCGCCGGGAGCAAAAGCAACATCGGAAGACCTGATAAAATCCCAAGAATCCCCACTAAAGACAGCCACTCCGACCTGTTTAAGTTATACTGGAAATAATAGATAACCGTCGTGCTCCGAACTACATATAGAGAAAAGTAAAACAAATTCAGCAAGAATAAAATCCATGCCTGCCCTGTAAGTCCTTTGAAATCCTCTTTCAGTGAAGAGTGCTCCTGCGTTACCGTAGGCGGCACCACCTCCTTGGTGCTCGCAAATGTCACGAAAAAGATACACATCGCCGCAATCCCGTAAAGAGTCATCGTAACCAGATATCCTCTTGCCTGATTTTCCCCTCCGAAAAACTTTACCAGAGGCGCAGTGATGGACATGACCACCGCCGTACCAAGCATGGCGCAGACCATTCTTGTTGACACGAGGATATCTCTCTCGTGAACATCAGAAGTAAGTCTCGGCACTATCGTGTTAAGCGGAATATTGACAACCGTGTACGCCGTGCAGAGCAGACAGTATGTCACATATGCCCACACAAGCTTTCCGCCGCTTCCTATATCCGGGATAAAAAATGTCAGAAATGTAAATACCGCAAACGGCACTGCCCCAAACAAAAAGTACGGTCTGCCCTGCCCCCATTTCGTGTGGGTCCTGTCCACGATGAGCCCCATCCCGGTATCCGTGATGGCGTCAATAAACTTCGTGACAAGCATCATCGTACCGGCCGCAGCCGCCGTAATTCCAAATACATCCGTGTAAAATACCATCAGATAGGACGCCATCGTACTGAACACCAGATTACATCCCAGATCCCCGATACCGTACCCGATCCGTTTTCCCCATTTTCCCATAGCCGTTTCCTCCTTTACCAATCCATGGCTTCAATCGCCGCTCTTTCAACGGAAAGTCCCGATTTATACCGTTCCATAAATGTATGGAAGCCTGCCGTATCTCTCTCGTTTGGAATGACTGTCTCTCCCGAAAGCTCCCCGAATATCCTTGTCTCCAGATAATCCTCAAGCCGTTCTCCCACCATCTTGTCCGCCAGATACGCCGCCAGCAGCGCAATGCCCCACGCACCCCCTTCACTGGCCGTATCCATCACCGTAACCGGCGCTCCTGCGGCGGCCGCAAGATACCGCTGTCCCACGCCCTTCGTCTTAAAGAATCCGCCGTGTCCCATGATGCGGTCTACTTTCACCTGCTCTTCCTCCGTCAGAATGTCAAGTCCAATCTTTACCGCGCCCAGCGAAGTATATAAATGGACTCTCATAAAATTCGCAAGGTTGAAGCGGCTCTCTGCCGTGCGCAGGAAAGCAAGCCTTCCTTCATTGATCATCGTAATATTCTCGCCGGAATAATAACCGTAAGCTAAAAGCCCTCCGCAGTCTTTATCTCCTTCAAGGGAGCGGGTATACAGCTTTTCAAACAATTCTCCCGTCCCGGCTTTTATGCCCATCATCTCTGCAAATTCTCCAAACAGTGAAACCCATGCGTTTAGATCGGAAGTCCCGTTATTTGCATGGGACATAGCGCACGGAAAGCCCGTCGGCGTCGTTACCATATCGATTTCCCGGTATACCTTGCTAAGCTTCTTTTCCAGTACGACCATTGCAAATGTGCTCGTTCCCGCCGACACATTTCCAGTTCTCGGGGCTACAGAATTGGTCGCCGTCATTCCGGTTCCCGCGTCTCCTTCCGGTGGGCATAAGCGGATTCCCGGCTTCAGACTCCCCGTTTCGTCTAAAAATGCAGCGCCCTCATCTGTCAATGTTCCCGCCTGTTCTCCCGCGGTCAGAACCTCCGGGAAGATATCTCTAAGCTTCCATGAATATCCGTAAGGCTCGATCAGCTTATCGAACTTATCCGCCATACACACATCGTAGCCGCATGCCTCAGAATCAATCGGGAACATTCCTGACGCATCCCCGATTCCGATCACTCTCTTTCCTGTAAGCTTCCAGTGGATATAGCCGCTTAACGTAGAGACATAATCAAGATTTTTCACGTGCTCTTCTCCGTCCAGAATCCTCTGGTACAGATGGGCAACACTCCATCGGAGCGGTATATTAAAGTCAAACAGCTCTGTCAGCTCATCCGCCGCCTTCTGGGTATTGGTATTTCTCCATGTCTGGAAAGGCGCGATCTGCCTGCCCTCTTTGTCAAGCGCCATATACCCGTGCATCATAGCGCTGACGCCCATAGCGCCGATATTTTGAAGAACGATGCCGTAGGTATCTTCCACCGCCTTCCTGAGGGAACTGTAACATTCCCTCACACCCGTATGAATCTCATCCAGACCATAGGTCCAGATATTGTCAACAAAAGAATTCTCCCAGTCATAGATCCCCACCGCAAGAACATGCCCTTTAAAATCAATGAGCACTCCTTTGATCCTCGTAGAGCCAAGTTCAATGCCCAACGCTGTTTTCCCTTCCGTGATGGCCTTTTTTCCTTCTGTGATCCTGTCTTTCGCAGCCGCTTTTTCGTTGTTCATATCTTCCTCCTTAGAAGCAGGTAAACGCTCCGTCTATTATAAAATCCGAACCTGTTGTAAAGGTACTTGTATCTCCTGCAAGGTATACGCAGATTGATTCCAATTCTTCCGGTTTTCCCATTCTTCCCATAGGAGCCATCGCGTTCCACTGTTCAATGAGAGGCACCAGCGTCGGGGAATTTAACGTAAGCTCTGTTCCGATATATCCCGGGCTTATGCTGTTTACTCGGACTCCTCTTTTTGCCCACTCGATGGCGAGGGATTTGGTAAGCTGGATCACTCCCGCTTTGGAAGCGTTGTAAGCGCACTGCGGCTGCGGAACGTTTACGATATGTGCGGACATGGACGCCGTGTTGATGATCGATCCTCCGCCATTCTCCAGCATATACTTTCCTGCCGCGATATCTGTAAGGAAGATGCCGTTCAGATTAATGTTGATCACCTTGCTCCACTGCTCGTATGTCATCTCCTCCGCCGGAGCATTGATACAGATTCCCGCATTGTTGTGGCAGAAATCAAGACCTCCAAGCTCCTTCACTACCTGCTCCACCATTCTTTCTACCTGCTCTTTGTCGGTACAATCTGTACGGATGGCTATCACCTTTCTCCCGGTCTTTTCTGCAAGTTCTGCGGCAGTCTTCTTTGCCTCTTCCATATCCAAGTCTACGATTGCCACGTCTGCGCCTGCCTCTGCAAATGCTGTTGCCGTACATTTTCCGATTCCTCTTGCCGCTCCTGTTACAAACCCTTTCTTTCCGTCCAGTCTCATTTTTTCAATAATTCCCATGATCTTCTCCTTTTCTTTAATTAATTTTGTAAAATGATTTATCAAATTGTAATTACATAATATACTTTCATATTCCATTCGTCAATATGTAATAATTCACAACAATGAAGCGTCAAAATCATGGAAACTATCCAATAGATTTTTACGCTTCATTGAGTTATAATATTTTATTAAATGATTTTACAAAATAAGGGGTCCTATTATGAAAAGAAGTATTACACCGAACCAGATCAAGCAGAATAACCGCAATCTGATCTATCATTATATCTATAAAAACGGGAAAGTATCGCAGCAGGACATTTCTTATGATCTTCGCTTAAGCCGCCCTACTGTCACTGCGAACCTGACAGCGATGGAAACTGACGGGCTGATTCAGAAATGCGGCTCCATCGACACAGAATTTGTCGGCAGAAAAGCCGCCGCTTACTCTGTCATTCCGGATTACCGCGTCAGTATCGGCGTGGAGATACTAAAAAAAGAGATAAAAATCATTGCCGTAGACCTGTACGGCGAAAAGATCAGGCGTATCGCCCATGACATTGCCTATGAATACAAAGACGCATACTTTAAGACGGTATGCGATAAGATACTTGAATTTAAACACATGCTCCATATCACAGACAAGCAGCTCCTCGGCATCGGTTTTGCCATGCAGGGACTGGTGTCGCCCGACAGACAGACCGTACTTTACGGAGAAATATTATCCTGCACCGGTCTTCCTATCGGCGTTTTTACCCGCCACCTTTCCTATCCCTGCTCCTTTATCCATGACGCAGACAGCGCCGCCATTGCCGAACTGTGGGTATCGCCCGAACTGTCCGACGCATTCTATCTGTCTATCAGCAAGCACTTAGGCGCTGCCATGATCTCAAAAGGGCAGATACTGACCGGAAAGCATGGACACAATTCCACCATTGAACATATCCAGATGAAGCCTGACGGCGCCCTCTGTTACTGCGGCAAACGCGGGTGTATGGAAACGCTCTGTTCCCTGAATGCTCTGCTGAGCGAGAACGAAAGCCTTGATGATTTTTTTGCCCGAGTGCGGCGTAACGACACTTCTGCGCGGAATCGATGGACTGCTTTTCTCACAGAACTTGCTAAGGCGGTCAATCTGCTGCATTTAATCTATGACACGGATTTTATCCTTGGAGGGTATCTTGCTCCTTATCTGTGTGAGGAAGACATTGCATTTCTTCATGAGCAGATCCGGCAGCTAACGCCATTCGCTGAAGAATCCGATTTTCTTCTGATCAGCAAGATGCCAAAGCATAATATCACGATAGGCGCAGCGCTTCCGTATATCCAGAATTTTTTAAATACACTGTCAGAGCCGACGTAAAAATAAGCTCATCCTGTACCCTCCGTGTACAAAGATACACTGAGGGTACGATACCTTAATATATCGTGCTGCCCTATGGACAGCTCTTTTACGGTTTTATGTATTTTTAATTCTTTGAGTCACTTTTTTCTCTGCCGCCACATTTCCAAAGTGCCATAGGATGCCGTTTGACTCGATTCAGAAATTCATCATCAGAAAACAGCAGATCAGGCCGGTACTCCTGATTATTAAATGACTGCCAGAATTCAAGTTCTCTGCTGTTCTCAGGAAGCAGAAAACTTTTCAAATATTCCATCGTCTTTTTCTGTGCAAGTTCCAGGTCAAAATGTTCCCCACGGCGCAGAACCGGAATCAAATCTGTTTTAATCCTCTGTGGGGAAAGCTGCATGATATGACGAAAAGCAAAACTTTCCGGCGCTTTCTCTGCCGCAATAGCGCTGTAAAATACAACGCACTTACGTAACATCAGTTCTTCGCTTTCGTCAAACAATCCGTATTTTTGCAGATTGAAAATATCATATAAATCCCTTGCTGCGGTCCGGCTTAAAAGCGCCACGATCTTAGCGCCAAAAATTTCAAGGTAATCAATACTTAATACGGTAAGAGGCTCTTTCTGCCAGGGCAGGTTCACTCGCCTTCTGGACACAGGAAGGACATGTGCGCGAAGCATATAATTAATTTCGATTTTCAGATTATCCTTCATTCCTCCGGCATTCACATACTCATAAACAAAAGAATCCAGCGCATGATACTGTTTTGATTTGGCGCTAAGCTGATAACCTGCCGCAGCCATGTATTTCTGGATATGTTCTGTAATCTTTTTTCTTTCCTCCAGCATAGCTTCACGTTCAACCTCTTTTGAAAAATCAAGGTTTATATCAACTGAAAGCCGGGGCAGGTCAAAAATCGTAAGGTTGATCGCCGTTCCGCCTTTGAGCGCAAGGCAGTCTGACAACAGCGGGTCTTTTTCCATGAAAGATAAAACATCCGCAAGCCGGCACACTTTTTCTAAAGTATCACGTACAAACCCAAGTTTTTTTGCATACCGTCCAAGTGTAATCCGGTCATATTGCATCATTGTCATTTACCCCCTTATCAATCAGTACCCTTAAATTTTCCGGCGCAAAAAGCCGCCATCGCTTATGAAACACGAATCCATCCTTTTGGATACTGAAATATGTTTTGCTGTCCGGCAAATGTTTCTCACATTCATCAAAAAAAGAATCCGGCAACCCAAAATCCTCTTGAAACATTTCAAGGATATATCCAGTTTTTTGATAAAGTTTTCCGCAATGATATAAATCTAGGGAAGAAAGCAGGTGATCTGGTGAAAGAGATGGAACGAGCAGCATACAGCGCAGCAGTTCTTCAAGTCCGCCAATTTTTTCAAAATCCGCAATGCCGTCAATTACTGTCCGTTCTAAGGAAGTCACACGGACGCCATTTCCCATTTCCACAACACCTTCTATTCCCCGATGACTCACAGGGCAATAATCAATCCCGTCATAAGAAAAGGGCCGTACCCGTTTTCCTGTTGCCACATACACCTCATAAAACACCTGATTTGCGTAGCCATAATACTCAAACGCACTATGATGGGAAACGTACGCATCCTCCGCTACACTGGAGGCAATCTGGAAACGGTTTGGAATCGGCTGGTCGGTTTCCAAACTCATAACCACATACAAATCACGGCGTACTCGCTCAATATACCCCTTTTTTAAAAACTTTCGTATCTGCCAGGCTGCCGCGCTGTCCGATCCAATCCGTTTGGCAAGTCCATCCCGCGTAAAGCAGCGCATACCCGCAAGCTCTTTATATAAATCCATTTTACCACCGCCTTTGTTTTTATTATAGAGCAAAACGATAGTATTTACAACTATTTTAAGCAAAAACAAAAACAGTTATTTTCGGATTCACATTTGCGTCGCTATGAGCCTCCATATATGCAAGTATCCGACAGAGGACATATTCATCTTTCCGCACGCCTGCCATGATCTTCAGAGAAGAAATGTTTGCGGTTAAATTTACTAGTTTCGCAGTCAACAAGCCGTTGTTCAAAAAAAAATAATCAAATTTTCTCATGTAGTCCTCATCCTTTCCTCATATAAATAGACCAAAAAATATGCAGATAGCATGTGCAATAATCCGCCATAAAAATAAGGTGCCCGACCGGGCACCTTATTCATTGCACATATTAGTTATACTTACGTTTTCTAGCAGCTTCGGATTTCTTTTTACGTCTCACACTTGGTTTCTCGTAATGTTCTCTTTTACGAATCTCCTGCTGAATACCAGCCTTCGCACAGTTTCTTTTGAATCTGCGTAAAGCGCTATCTAACGTCTCGTTTTCTTTAACGATTACATTTGACATAGTCTCACACCTAACCTCCCCTCCAGCCCTATATTGTGCATTATACGACTGTTTGGGTATATTTTTGCACTACATAAGATTATACCACATTTTTGCTGTACGTCAATATCTTTTTGCCATTTTACGGTATTTCACGATACATTTATTACAGCTTAATCCTTTGCCAGAATAAACTGATTCACTAACTCCTTCAGGCTCTCAGCTTCAGCAGAAAGCTCTTCACTGGCTGCGGCACTCTGCTGGGAAGTGGCGCTGTTCGTCTGCACTACAGAAGAGATCTGGTCTATCCCCTCTGTAACCTGCTCGATGGCAGCCGTCTGATCTTCCACTTCTTTTACAACAACATCCATTTTCGCGGTAACTTTTCCGGCAGCATCACTGGTAAGCTGCAAGGATTCCGTCACTTGATCCACAGCCTGCGTACCTTCGTTGACAGACAGAATCGAACTTTCGATCAATTCCTTTGTAGCTTTTGCGGCCGCATCCGATTTCGAGGCAAGATTACGTACTTCATCCGCAACAACCGCAAAGCCTTTTCCGGACGTTCCTGCCCGCGCGGCTTCTACAGCAGCATTCAGAGCCAATATATTTGTCTGGAATGCAATGCTTTCAATCGTACCGATGATCTTGGCAATCTCTACGGAAGAATTAGAAATCTTCTCCATAGCAGAATTCAGGACTTTGACATACTCTACGCTGGTATTAAGCTGCGCTCCCGCCTGATTTACATATTCGCCTGCTTCTTCGGCAGCCGCCGCCGTCTGTTTGGAGCTTTCAGATATCTCAGTGATCGTAGCTGCCAGTTCCTCTACCGAGCTTGCCTGTTCCACAGACCCCTGACTCAGAGACTGTGCCCCGACGGATACCTGATCGCTGGCGGAAGACACCTGTCCGGCGGAAGAATCTATCTGACGCATAGTGTTGCTCAGTTCGATCTTCAGATTACGCATAGAATGAAGAATACTCTGAAAATCACCTACATAAGCCTCGCGATGATCCGACTGTATATCAAAATTCTTGTTTGCCATCTCATTGAGCAGATAACCGATATCACGAATGATCGTATTCAATCCGGTTACCATATCCGCAGTAGACTTTGTCAGCTCCGCAGTCTCATCCCGGCCCGTAACCTGAGGTATCGGCGATGACAGATCTCCTTCTGTCAAAAGCTTCATGCGCGCGGCGCAGGCGCGCATAGGCACACTGATATTGTTGGACAGCTTCAGGGCTACTACAATAGAAGCCAGAATAGAAGCGGCGATCACAATCAAGTTAATGATCATACCAAAATATGTATCCGCCAGATAATCTGTCTTTAACGCAGTAACGGCAACGCTCCAGCCATCTGTCCCACCTACCGGCGCGTATGCCAGAAACCGTTTTTCTTTATCTCTGCTAAAGCTTCCGAAACCGCTCTTGCCCTCACACATTTTTTTGTGGAGAGCCGCCAGTCCTTGTAGAGAAGCATCATTTTTCGCTTCATCCTCGATATTCTGGGTAGTAATCGTCTCCAAAGTCGTATCAGCGATCGTATCTCCTGATTTGTTAAGCATATATGCATGGCAGCTATCGCTAAGCTTAATAGAAGATACGATGTCATTCAAAAATGTCTCCTGCGGCACAAAGTAAACCACTCCTACGATGTCAGAACTGCCGTCCCCGCCGGCATAAATCGGCGCGGCTACCATGATGGACAATTCTCCGGTAACTTTGCTGACCAACGGTTCTGATACATAGACATTTCCTTGCATGGCCTGCTGCACATACTCCCGGTCAGAATAATCTTTCCCGTCAAAGATGCTATAGCCGTCAGAATTGATAATGTTCCCCCTCCGGAACCCATGCATATTGACACGCTCATCAATAATGGCACGTTTCTCTTCCAGAGAAACCTCTTTGTCAGATAACTGCGGAATACGTCCTGTGTCCACAGCCACATTCTTGTAGGCCGAAAGTTCCTGCTCAATACGTTCCGCCGCCAGAACAGTCGTCTCGCTCATCATCTCTTTTACCGTAGCGAGAGTACTCCTGTAGTTCAGCGTAATACTCGATGATCCTACTGCGATTAGAGCAATCAGGACCGTTGCCATCAGGCTTACTGTAATTTTTTTACGGATGCTCTTCATCTCGTTCCTCCCTCAATTTGTGATAGAATTATAAATCTCTTAATGTATGAAACACATCAAAAGATACATGCGCATCTTCCTGCGCACGAAATATACAGATATTATATCACAGAGGGCGGTTTTCGTCTATTCCAAACACAAAAAATAAAGGGTAATCTTGCGTAATCTTGAATACGAATACCGGAACCATTCCCCTCACCGCTGCCTGCGCATCTCCTTCACGATCTTCCCGTCCTCGATGACTATGATCCTCCTACTGTTTTTGGCAATCTGCCGGTCATGGGTGATCAGAAGAATCGTCTGCCCGTAGACTTCATTCAGTTTCCGGAACAGCCCCATGATCTCCCTGCTGTTCTTCTGATCCAGATTCCCGGTAGGCTCGTCCGTAAACTGTACCCCTATCCCCTTATGCCTTGAAAACAGGGACTTTAACGGTATGTACATTTGTGTACTGTGTATTATCTTCCAGTATGAAAGGCAAGAGCAATCTACCCCTGCCTTTATGTATTACTTATTTTTCTTTTTATACTTGTACTTTTTATATGATGTAAGGGTCAAAAGAGTTGACAAACAACGCCATAACCCTCCATATAGTA
>ERZ778517.1450-NODE-1450-length-17519-cov-5.198236_pt1 | contig 17519 bp, 14 predicted proteins | sample MGYA00510341_ERZ778517 | MGnify/ENA primary metagenome ERZ778517 (study PRJEB29527, sample SAMN07138964) | mouse gut metagenome | material: feces | host: mouse | place: China:Nanjing | collected 2016-01-25 ... | reverse complement strand
TAATCAGCGTTTCCCTAGATTTGCTTCGCAAATCACTTTCACTCAGGAGAATGCCCAAAATACGGGCATTCTCCGCATATCTTAGCGCACTTTGGAGGAAGCGCCTGTGTTGTTGCCTGTTACGTCGTCCACCATGTTTTCCACGCCTGTCGCCGCGTCGTCAATGATGTCGGAAGCCGCGTTTCCGGCGTCGCCGATGGCATTGCCCACATCATCCGCGATGGAGCCGTCGTCCGTGCCGGTTGTGCCTGCTGTCGCATCGTTTACATTGTCGTTGTCGTTCATGGTGCCGTCTGTATCTGTGCCGTTCAAACCTGTGTTGTCGGTGCCTGTTCCGGTACCGGTTGTGTTGTCGGTGCCTGTTCCGGTACCGGTTGTGTTGGTGGTGCCTGTTCCGGTGTCAGTTGTGCCGGTGCCGTTGTCTGTATCCGTGCCGACAGTTCCGGTTCCGTTCTGCGTGCCTGTGCCGTTATCCGCGTTTCCGGCGGCGTTTCTGTTGCCGCAGGCAGTCAGCATTGCCATACTCAGAACCATGAGAGAGACAAAAAGTAAAGTTTTTATTCTTTTCATGATTTCACTCCTTTGCTCGATTGCTGAATCCTTTGCATGATATTGTTCCATGCGGTTTGCGAACAGAATGTTTGATAAACTTCCTGTTCTTATGTTATTATGTCAGATAGAAATGAATTTATTCTGATTTTTGGAAAAGGAAAATTTATGAAATTTCGACCTTGTATTGATATTCATAACGGCAGCGTCAAGCAGATCGTGGGGGGAAGCCTCAAGGATGCGGGTGACAGGGCGCAGGAAAATTTTGTGTCGGGGCAGGACGCCGCCTTTTATGCCGGACTTTACCGGGAACAGGGTATAAGCGGAGGGCATGTCATTCTTTTAAATCAGGTTTCGTCTATCTATTATGAAGAGACGAAAAAGCAGGCGCTCTCGGCGCTTTCGGCTTACCCGAAAGGGCTGCAGGCGGGCGGCGGCATTACGCCGGAAAATGCCGCTGTTTTTTTGGATGCGGGGGCAAGCCATGTGATCGTTACTTCCTATGTTTTTTCGGACGGGCAGATACAGTACGACAGGCTCAGAAGGCTTGTGAGAGAAGTCGGAAAGGAAAATCTTGTGCTGGACTTAAGCGTAAGGAGCAGAGAAGACCGATACTATATTGTGACCGACAGGTGGCAGAAATATACCTCGGTGGAGTTGAAATGGCAGATTCTCGACGAACTTTCCGGATATTGCGACGAATTTTTGATTCATGCAGTGGATGTGGAGGGGAAAAGCGCGGGTATTGAGGAGCCGGTGGCAAAGATTTTGGGAGACTGGGGAAAAATTCCGATCACCTATGCGGGCGGCGTGCACAGCTTTTCAGATCTTGATAAGTTAAAAGAGCTGGGGAAGGGAAGAGTGGATGTGACCATCGGAAGCGCGCTGGATCTTTTTGGCGGGAAGATGGCCTTTGCGGACGTGCTTTTATATATGAAAAGAGAATAAAAAAGAAAAAAACCTGTCAACCAGACAGGTTTTACTTCTTCTCTAATCCGTTACAACAATAGCTGATTCTAAATAACAAAGTCTTACTGGATTTTCAGAACATTATATATTTAAGAACAGGCACATCGTGATACTGATTATCGATGTTATAAGGCGCGTCGGCTCTTATAACTTTGTTACGTTTACGGCCTGAGGGCCTTTCTCGCCGTTTACTACTTCATACTCAACCTCAGCGCCCTCCTCGAGAGACTTGAAGCCTTCCATGTTAAGCCCGGAGTAGTGAACGAATACGTCGTTGCCCTGCTCGTCGGAGATGAAGCCGTAGCCCTTCTGGTTGTTAAACCACTTTACTGTACCTTTGTTCATCGTGCATACCTCCAAAATATTAAAAAAAATTACTGTTGATAGACAACACTCATAGAATAGCATAACTCTTATGAAATGTAAAGCATTTTTTTTGCTTTTTCGTTCATTTTTGTAACTATTCAGCCTATTCCGGTTTTGCCTTCGGCAAAGAGGTCGGATTCTTCTCAACCTTTACCTGTTCTCACGGACTTTGCAGCAAGTGCAAAGTCCTGAGCTGAACTGTTACTCCTTTTTTTCGTTAATTCGTAGCCTATAGTATATCGTCCAGCGTCTCGAACAGCACCTGCACGTCGATAGGCTTGGCGATGTGGCCGTTCATGCCGCTGCGCAGGGCTTCTTCCCGGTCTTCCGTAAAGGCGTTGGCGGTCATGGCGACGATCGGGATGGAGGCCAGCTTCTGATTTTCCAGCTTCCGGATACGTTTGGTCGCCTCATAGCCGTCCATCTCAGGCATTTGTATGTCCATCAGCACCGCCTGATAATAACCCGGCTCGGATTTTGCCACCAGATCAAAGGCAATTCGGCCATTGTCAGCCACATCCACGGTAAATCCCGCGTTTTCCAGAAGCACCACCGCGAGCTCCTGGTTCATTTCCACATCCTCCGCAAGCAGGAGCCGCCCGGTATGGCGGGGACGGATATCTTTCGCATTTTCGTCCTCAGGGCATGTTGGCCGCAGTACGGACTGCAGACAGGAGCTTAATTCCGACAAAAACAGTGGTTTGTTGCAGAAAGCCGTGACGCCGGCTTCTTTGGCCTCCGTCTCAATATCCGACCAGTCGTAGGCGGTCAGAATGATGATGGGTACGTTTTCGCCGGTCTCCTTTCGGATTCGCCGGGCGACTTCCACGCCGTTCATGTCGGGCAGCAGCCAGTCGACAATATATACCGAGTAATTTGTGTTGCGCATGACGGCCTGATGGCTGCGCAGCACCGCTTCTTTGCCGGACAGCGTCCACTCGGCATGAAGGCCGAGTTGTCCCAGCATGTAGGAGACGCTGTCGCATGTGTTGAAATCGTCGTCTACCACAAGCGCCTTGCAGTCCTTCAATTCGGGAAGAATGAGCGCCTCCCTTTTCTCGGCGTGCAGACGGAAGGTGAAGGAAACCGTAAATTCGGTTCCCACGCCCTGCTCGCTTGTCACCGAGATGGAGCCGTTCATCATATCCACGATGTTTTTCGTGATGGCCATGCCAAGGCCGGTTCCCTGAATTTTGCTGATGGTGCTGTTTCGTTCCCTCTCAAACGGCTCGAAAATATGTTCCAAAAATTCCGGGCTCATACCGATGCCGGTGTCCTTGATGGAGAAGTCATAGTTGGCGTACCCTGCGGGCGCGCCCGGCTTTTCCGTGATCCGCATACTGACATGGCCGCCGGCTCCTGTGTATTTTACGGCGTTGCTTAGCAGGTTCAAGAGTACCTGATTGAGCCTGAGCTTGTCGCAGTAGATGTCTTCGTCCACAATGTCTACCGTGTCAATATGCAGCTCAAGCTGTTTGGCATGGATATCCGCCTGCAAAATATTGCGCAGGCCATGCAGGATTTCGGGAAGGCTGCACAGCTTTTCTTCCAGATGGATTTTTCCGCTCTCGATATGGCTCATATCCAGTATGTCGTTAATCAGGCTCAGCAGATGGTTGCCGGAGGTCTGAATCTTCTGCAGATATTCCGCCACCTGTTCCCTGTGGTCAATGTTCGTGATGGCCAGGTTAGTGAAGCCGACGATGGCGTTCATCGGGGTGCGTATGTCGTGGGACATATTTGATAAAAATACGCTCTTTGCCTTGCTTGCCCGGTTGGCCTGGGAGAGCGCGGCTTCGAGCAGGGTGTTCTGCTCCATCTCCTTGCGGATATCCGCGTCCACGCTGCGGAAGCCGAGGACGATTCCGGGACTGCCGTCTTCCGTCCCGGCGCTTACCGCCTTCATCTGGAAATAGACAATTTGATCGTTCATCTGCTTGCGGTAATTCACAGAATATACTTGTTGATTACGCAGTCTCTCCGTCAGATTGTCTATGGAGACGGCTTGGCGGAGCATTTCCCGGTCTTCCGCATAGACGCATTCCGCTATGTACTGCGCCATGCTTTCTTTCAGGGAGATCTTATGCATAAAGATATTGTTTGGATCCCGTTTGACGGTGCGGACAGGGACGAGCATACCTGTGTCTGGTTCCACGAAACAGACCAAGGTGAAATCCCGGCTTAAAGCCTGCACCAACTCCATCTGATGCCTTGCGTTTTTCTTTTCCTGCAGTTTTTGTTCCGTGACGTCCAAAAGGAAACGCTGGCAGTAGAGCGCGCCGTTTTCTTCATAAAGCTTAATGTTGCCCATGACATGGATAATTTCACCGTCTTTGTGCTGTATGCGGTATTCCACATTGATGGTATCCCCCACCTTTTTCAGCGTTTTAATACTGTTGCGCAAAAGCGGTTTATCTTCATCCATCACAGTGGAGGCAATCAGGTCAAAGCCGTCCGCCATCATTTCCTCCAGCGTTTCATAACCGAGAATCCGCAGGGCTGCCCTGTTTATGTCCAAAATACGGGCATCGTCCAGTGTGTGGCGCATAACGCCGCAGTCGATGGTGGCAAGGATGGTCTCAAGGTTTCGATTTTTGGTAACGATTTCCTGTTCGTAGGCTCTTTCCTTCGTCACATCGATGCCTACGCCGACGGTTCCCATCACGGTGCCGTCGCAGTTATACAGGGGAGATTTATAGCACATCAGGGTTCGGGTTTCTTCCCCGGCCTTGATGGTTTCTTCAGATAAAAGAGTCTGCTCGGTACTCATCACTTGATGCTCCGACTCGATGCAGGCGGGATCATCCTCCGCCACGTCCCAGATATAGGCGTGCCGTCTGCCCTGCACCTGCTCTTTGGTCTTATTGACCGCCTGGCAGAAGCTGTCGTTCACCTTTTCGTGGACACCCTCCTTGTCCTTATACCAGACCAAGCTGGGAATATTGTTGATCGTCGTCTCAAGGAAATGGCTGGTTTCCCAGAAATCTTTACTCATTTTATAAGTCTGCTGCCAGCGCAGAAAACGGAAGCGGAGTTCCTCGTCGGACATAGGCATAACCCAGATGTCCGTTACGTCCTTGAGCACCGGATCAGAGCAGAGAAGCTGCATCTGTTTTTTGTCCGCAAGCAGAATAATCTGTGTCCCGCTGCCCCGGTTCGTCAGGAAGACCTGCAGCGCAGAGCGCACATCCAAATGAGACAGATCGGCTATGATTGCGTCCGCTTTTTGGGACAAAGAAGCCTCCGCCTCGTCGCTTTCCGTAAAAATATGAGTAAAATGTTCAAAAGAAGGCATCTTTTTTATCACGTCCAAAGCGTGGCTGGGATGCCCTGCGAAATAAATATGGAGATTGCAAGTATACATATCCGTTTCCCTCTGCCCGTGCAAAAATATTTTATTGTTTTTATTCTAACAAGCCTGCAAAATTGTGTCAACATGGGAAAAGATTTGCGGAAAATTTCGTATACGTAAAAATCGCCGTTTCAGGAGTCGAGACGGTCAAAGATTAGGTCGTAGCCGTCGTTGCCGTAGTTTAGGGAACGGTTGACACGGCTGATGGTGGCGGTTGATGCGCCGGTTTTTTCTGCAATTTCGAGATACGTCTTGTGCTGCTTGAGCATGGATGCCACCTCAAAGCGCTGGGAAAGAGAGAGCAGCTCGTTGACGGTGCACAGATCCTCAAAGAAATTGTAGCATTCCTCCTGCGTCTGCAGGCAGAGTACTGCCTGAAACAGATGGTCAACGGCGTCGGTTTTGAGTTTTTTATTCATGGCTCCTCCTGCTTTCATACGTTAAAACTTTAATAATTTCATGTATGAATATACCACAGATATGCCCTTTTGTAAACCGGCCGGCTGTGATAAAACACTTGTCATGCAGATACGAAAATTATATAATAAAGGTCAGAGGAAGGCGGAAGGTGCGGAACATGACGATTAATATAGAGGATTTGTTAAACAGCATTCAGGGAAGTCTGGACAGGATCCAATATATCAAGGCGGAGGACATTCCTGATATTGATCTCTATATGGATCAGGTGACCACGTTTATGGAGTCTCACCTGCGAAACACGACCAGGGACCCGGCATCCGACAAAATTTTGACGAAGACGATGATTAACAATTACGCCAAAAATAATCTCCTGCCGCCGCCTTTAAAGAAAAAATACTCAAAGGATCATGTGCTTCTTCTGATCTTTATCTACTATTATAAAGGCATATTGTCGATTGGCGATATTCAGGAGCTTTTGGAGCCGATTACAGAACGCTATTTTCAGAACGGAGAGGCTTATGACCTTTCCCGCGTATATGAGGAGGTCTTCGGACTGGAGCGGGAACAGACGGATGTCTTAAAGGCAGATGTGGATGAGAAGTTTCGAATTGCCCAGAATACATTCAAGGATGCGCCCGCGGAGGATCGGGAATTTCTGAAAATTTTCTCCTTTATCTGCATGTTAAGCTTCGATGTTTATGTCAAAAAGCTGCTGGTTGAAAAGATGCTCGACGGCATCACTGACAAACGCGGCAAAGATAAAAGAAAAAAGGGGAAAGGCCAGGAGGAAGAGTAAAATGGGAATGATTCAGACGTTTAAGGACTTGACAATCAAGGGATTCGATGTGGATGAAGGCATCAGGTTGTGCGGGGACGATGAGGAAATCTATATGGAGGTGCTCTGGGCGGCCATGGAGGAGGGGAAGCAGAAAATTCCCCTGATCCGCAGCGTTTATGAAGCGAAGGATTTTGAGCGCTATCGCATTGAGGTTCATGGATTGAAAAATGCCATGAAATCCATTGGCGCCACCTACCTATCCCAGCTTGCCGCAGAGCAGGAGACGGCGGTGAAGGAGGAGAACTACTCTGTGATGGAAGTGGGCGTGGATGAGATGCTGACACAGTATCAGTTTGTGGTGGACGCCCTGAAAGAACTCTTGGGAGAGAGCTAGTTTACATAATATGGATAACGCCCGGCGAATGAGCCGGGCGTTCTGTATATGAGCAGCCCATGCAGAGGAAGTATGCCGCCAAAGCGGCGCATGGGATTATACTACTGTAAGACTTTTTTGGCGAAGGAGGTGTCCACCAGATCGGCGTAGGGCACTCTGCCGTCCAGTTCGCCCGCTTCTTCCAGAATGTTCTCCAGAAGGGTGAAGCTGTCCTCCGAGAAAACAAGATCTGATTTCCATGTGTCCTGCGCGGCATATCTGCCGACGATTGTTTCTATGGTGGCAAGATCCGTCTCCGCGAACTGGGGTGCAATCACCTTGGCGATCTCCGCGGGCGTGTGTGTCTGCACATAGTCCATGCCTTTTTGCAGGGCGCGGGTGAAGGACTCGATCACCTCAGGGTTTTTCTCGATATAGCTCTTTCTGGCGGAGAAGGCGGTGTAAGGAACATAGCCGGAATCTTCCCCGAGGGAGGCTACCACATAGCCGTCGCCTTTTGTTTCGAGGGAGGTGGCGTGGGGTTCGAATTCAACCGAAAAATCCCCCTGCCCACCCGAAAATGCGGCTGCCGTGGAGCCAAAGTCGATGCTCTGGTCGATGGACAGGTCATTTGCGGGGTCAATGTCGTTCTTCTTTAAAATGTACTCGAATACCATTTCCGGCATACCGCCTGCCCGGCCGCCCAGAACGTCTTTGCCGATCAGCATATCCCAGGTGAAGTTTTCAATGGGTTCTCTGGAAACGAGGAAATTGCCGGCCCGCTGGGTGAGCTGCGCGAAGTTCACCGCGTAGTCGGAGGCGCCCTCCTTATAAGTGTAGATGGTGCTCTCGCTGCCCATAAAGCCAATGTCGGCTTCTCCTGTTAAGAGCGCGGCCATTGTCTTGTCGGCGCCGAAGCCGGTAATCAGGGTTAAGTCGATGCCCTCGTCGGCAAAATAGCCTTCCTCGATCGCTACATACATTGGTGCATAAAAAATAGAGTGCGCCACCTCGTTCAATACCACGGGCGTTTTGTCGGAAGATTTGCCGGAAGAGGCGGGAGCGCTTTCGCCGGGCGTTTTGCCACAGCCCCAGAGGACGCCCATAAGCAGAAGCGCCGCCAGTAATATGCTGCCTGTTTTTTTCATGTTCCTCCTCGGATTGCCACTTTTTTGAAGCAATCCATAAAAGACATTTTACTATAGTCTATGCGCAACAGAAAAAAGTGCTTTTCTTTTTGGAAAGAAGATGGTATACTATTTAAGTCATAAGTTTGCAGGCGTAGTTCATCGGTAGAATACAAGCTTCCCAAGCTTGGGAGGGGGGTTCGATTCCCCTCGCCTGCTTATTTTTAGAGAAAAGATAAGGAAAACCAGAATATACATGGTTTTCTTTTTTTGCGCGCATAAGCAGAGTCATAAGTGACTGACGACATGCTCATGCTTGCATGAAAGCATGTTGCCAGTCACTTATGACGAGCAACGCGAACGAGAAGCGCGAAGCGATTCGAGTCTGCTTATGCAAGTGAGCAGAGTCAGAAGTGACTGACGACATGCTCATGCTTGCATGGAAGCATGTTGCCAGTCACTTATGACGAGCAACGCGAACGAGAAGCGCGAAGCGATTCGAGTCTGCTTATGCAAGTGAGCAGAGTCGGAAGGCAGGAGGGTACGAAAGAAATGTGGATCTGGCTGGTTTTACTGTATGGCGTCCTAAAGGGCGTGCGGGAGATCGTCAAGAAAAAGGCTTTGGAGAAAAACTCTACCATAGAGGTATTGTTTATGTATACTTTCCTGTCTTTTGTTATGGTTTTGCCATCCGCCGGGGTGTCGATGGGCGTGGAGCCGCGCTTCTATTTTTACATTGCCGTGAAGTCCTTTGTCATTTTCCTTGCATGGATGTGCAGTTTCCGGGCGATCAAGAGGATGCCGATCAGTCTGTACGGAGTGCTTGACCTGTCCCGGGTGCTCTTTGCAACCATGCTGGGCGTCATTGTGCTGCAGGAGGCGCTGGGCGCATTTCAGGTGGCCGGTCTGCTTTTCGTGTCGGCTGGGCTTCTTCTTTTAAAATACCATCCAAAGAGCGCGCGTGAGGCAGCAAAGAGCGCGGGAGAGTCCGTGGAGATCAGGTATGTTGTGATGGCTTTTGCGTCCTGCCTGCTAAACGCGGTTTCGGGGCTGCTTGACAAAATTCTGATGAAAGATATTACCAGCTCCCAGCTTCAGTTCTGGTATCTGTTGTTTCTGACATTATTTTATCTGCTTTTCATTCTCATTTCCCGCACGCCGGTGAACTGGAAGAGGGCGGTTTGCAACAAGTGGGTGTGGCTTTTGAGTCTGCTGATCGTCATTGCGGACAGGGCGCTCTTTGTGGCAAACGGCATGGAGGGAAGCCGCGTAACCATGATGACGCTCTTAAAGCAGGCGGGCTGTGTGGTGACGATTCTTGCCGGGCGGTTTCTGTTTAAGGAAAAAAATACCACGCACAAGCTGGTCTGTGCCGCCATTATCATAGCAGGAATTGTGATCGGGGTAAGCTAGTGCTCCATTTACCAATTAACTATCCTTTTTTGCTTGCCGGCATTCCCTTCTACTGCGTTGTTTTCGGTCAACGATGCCACCGCATCGCCTCCCTCAAACGCCTTGTATAAGGAAATTCTGGACTTCGCAAAAAGTGTATGCAATTGGAAAATGGCGCACTAGCGTGAAAAGTGCTTCTAGCCGCTCATGCCAGAGGGCATTTCGCGGGGAAGTACTATGTTTCACGCCGAAAAACGCCAAAAACGGGCGTTTTCCCACGGGTTTGAGATTCCGCAGAGCGGAATCATGGAGGTTAGAGTGAAAAGAGCTTCTAAAGCTCAGCAGCGTAGGCTGTTTTGTGTGATTGACTTATGTAAACTAAAATAAGCAAAGTATACCGTAAAAATGACAATGTATACCATAATGGCTGTGGTTACGCATATGGGTATTGTCCCCGCGCGAGACGATATGATATACTAAGCCATGATTTTGTATTTTTATACATATATAGTACATAATACGCACAAGCGGGGGGACAGAAGATGGAAAACAGTGGTGCATTTAACGGTGCAAAGGCAATGAACAAGATAGCGATCGCCTGCCATACGGTGATCGTGGCGGTGTTGGAGATCGCGTATCTGATTGAAGTGCTGAAAGGGAGCAGAACCATAGGATATTATGCGGTGTTTTCTATGATTGCGGTTTTGCCGGTGGCGGTTGAATTTTTCCTTTACCGGCGAAAACCGGAGGATATGCGCCTGAAATATGTGATAGGCGTGATGTACAGTCTGTTTTATGTTTTCGTGGTGTTTACCACGGTGAGTATGGTGGCGTTCACTTATATCATACCGCTCTATATGGTGCTGGTTCTCTATTCGGACGTGAAGCTTTGCGCGTGGGTGTCAGGCTTCGGTCTTGTTTCTAATCTGGTGTTTCTGGGATGGCAGGGAGCGATGGGTGCCCTGGACGGAGCGGATATGGCAAGCTATGAGATCCGGGTGGCGCTTCTGTTGCTTGTGGCGATTTTCCTCTGTCTTTCCACAAAGACACTGGAAAAAATCAATACCGGAAAGTTGGAGGAACTGGATCGGGAGAAGGATAATGTTTCCGACCTGCTCGACAAGGTGATGCGGATCTCGGGGCAGATGTCCGACGGCATTCTGGACGTAGCGGGACAGATGCGGGAACTTGGGAGCGCGGTATCGGAGACGAGAAACGCGATGCAGGAAGTTTCTTCCGGTACCAATGAGACGGCAGAGTCCGTTCAGAACCAGCTTGGGAAGACGGAAGAGATTCAGAACCACATCGGTCAGATGGCGGATGTGATGGAGACGATCACGCAGCGCATGGCGGAGACGAAGGACAGCGTGCGGCTCGGCAGGGAGAATCTGCAGACGCTGACAATGCAGATGACGCATTCCGAGAAAGCGGGAACCCATGCCGTGGAGGAAATGAAGGAACTGGCGGAACATACCGCCAATATGCAGACCATTATAGATATGATTACAAACGTGGCAAGCCAGACCAGCCTGCTTGCTTTAAACGCGAGCATTGAGGCGGCGCGCGCCGGGGAAGCCGGAAGAGGTTTTGCAGTGGTGGCGACGGAGATTTCCAATCTGGCGAACCAAACCCAGAGTGCAACGGTGGATATTACAGACGTGATCCGCAGCGTTTCGGATAAACTGAGGATCGCTGCCGGCACGGTGGAAGAACTGATGGAGAGTAACCGCAGGCAGAGCGAATCCGCGGTGCAGGCGGCTGACAGCTTCGAGAAGATCGCGACGGATACCGAGCAGGTGGATGAACAGAGCAGACGGCTTGACAGATCCGTGAAGCAGCTTGCGGAGGCCAACCGGGTGATCGTGGAGAGCATTCAGACGATCTCGGCGATTATGCAGGAAGTGTCCGCACATTCGCAGGAGACATTCCGGGTGAGCGAGAACAATACGAAGATTGTGGAAGAAGTAGACAGACTGGTGGAAGGTTTGAGCGATCAGGCAAAGCAGCTTAACCGGAGCAGGAATTGAAGTGTAACTATTTTCCCAACCTTTACCCGCTTTTTACGGACTTAGCAGCAAATGCAAAGTCCTGAACTGTTACATTGAAACTTCAAGGAATTTAAGATATACTAGATATACCGATAAGATTAATGATAGAAAAAGGCGGAGGGTAAAATGGGATTTTTAAAGAATCAGTTTTCAAGTGTGATCGAGTGGAATGAGAACGGTGCCGGCGTATTGTTTTATAAGTTTCAGAATCAGGAGATTAAGAAGGGATCCCGGCTGATTATCCGTCCGGGGCAGGATGCGATTTTCCTGTATAACGGCAGGGTGGAGGGTATTTTCGTGGAGGACGGCGATTACGATATCGAGTCCGACATCATTCCCTTTCTCTCTACGTTAAAGAGTTTCAAGTTCGGTTTCAGCACGCCGCTCCGCGCGGAGGTGCTCTTCATCAACACGAAGGAGCTTCTGGTGAAATGGGGCACGAAAAATGCGATCAATCTGCCCGCGCCCGGGCTTCCCGGCGGTATGCCGATCCGCGCTTTCGGCGCGTTCAACTGTCGTGTGGCGGCGCATGATGTGCTGATCGAAAAGCTTGCCGGCATCAGACAGACGTATACCGTTGGAGACGTGAAGGAGCGCATCATTGCGAGCCTTGACCAGCTTCTTATGAGCTGGATCAGCAAAGAGGGCAGGGACATGTTCAACCTGCAGGCGGATGCGAGAAACATCGCCAAGGGCATTGAAGGCGAACTGGACGCGGATATGCGGACGCTCGGCATCGCGATTTCGGGCTTTACGATTGAGAGTTTCTCCTATCCGGAAGAGATCAGGAAGATGCAGGAGAAGGCGGCGGCGCAGTCCATGGTGGGCGATATGAACAAGTACACCCAGATGGCGGCGGCGGATTCCATGGCCAAAGGCGGCGGAAGCGGCGCCGGCATGGCCTCAGACATGGTCGGTCTGCAGATGGGTATGGCGATCGGACAGCAGATGGTGAACCAGATGAACATGGGCGGTCAGAATGCGGCGCCCCAGATGCAGGGACAGCCCGCGGCGCAGGGCGGATCGGGACCGAAATTCTGCCCTAACTGCGGCACGCCGACGACGGGTTCCAAATTCTGCGGCAACTGCGGCACGCAGCTTTTGTGATTTGTTCCTTTTCAGCCGCCCGCGGTGGACGAGACAGGATTATGCATGACATGTTCCCGGCGGCAGGAAAGACGGAGGATATAAAGTCGGATAAACATATGGAGAGATGGAGAAGTTGAGGGCAATATAGAGTATGAGTATATACGACACTTTGAACGAGAGGCAGCGGCAGGCGGTCATGCAGACCGAAGGTCCTGTCCTGATTCTGGCGGGCGCGGGTTCCGGCAAGACCAGAGTATTAACACATAGGGTGGCATATCTGATCGATAGGGCGGGTGTGGCGCCCTATCATATTTTGGCGATCACATTCACCAACAAGGCGGCGGGGGAGATGCGGGAGCGCGTGGACAAGATCGTGGGCTTTGGCGCGGAGCAGATCTGGGTTTCCACTTTCCACTCCACCTGCGTGCGGATTTTGCGCCGCTACATAGACCGTCTCGGGTACGACAATCATTTTACGATTTACGATACGGACGACCAGAAAGGCATTATGAAGGAAGTCTGCAAGAAGCTGCAGATCGATACGAAAATGCTTAAGGAGCGCACGATTATGAGCGCCATCTCCTCTGCGAAGGACGAGCTGATCGACCCGCAGGAGTATGAGATGCAGAATGGGTTCGACTACAACGGCGGGAAGATCGCCAAGGCGTACCGGGAGTATCAGGCGACTTTAAAGAAAAATAACGCGCTGGATTTTGACGATCTCATTATGAAGACGGTGGAGCTGTTCAAGGCGGACGAAGAGGTGCTTTCTTCCTATCAGGACAGATTCCGCTACATTATGGTGGACGAGTATCAGGACACTAACACCGCCCAGTTTGAACTGATCAGACTTCTGGCGGCTAAGCACAGGAACCTGTGCGTGGTGGGAGACGACGACCAGTCGATCTACAAGTTCAGGGGAGCCAATATCCGCAACATTCTGGATTTCGAGAAGGTCTACCCGGACGCTTTCGTGGTCAGACTGGAACAGAATTACCGCTCCACCCAGACGGTGCTTGATGCCGCCAATGCCGTGATCAAAAATAACACGCGGCGAAAGGAAAAGGCGCTTTGGACGGATCAGGGCGAGGGGGCGCGTATCGGTTTCCGGCAGTTCGACACCGCCTATGAGGAGGCGGAATACATTGCCGGGGATGTGGCGAGAAAGAAGAGAAAGGGACAGTTCTCCTACGGGGAGTGTGCCGTGCTCTACCGCACCAACGCGCAGGCACGTCTTCTGGAAGAGCGGTTTATTATGGAAGGCGTACCATACGACGTGGTCGGCGGCACAAACTTCTATTCCAGGCGGGAGATCAAAGATGTGCTCGCCTATTTGAAAACCATCGACAACGGCAGGGACGACGTGGCGGTGAAGCGTATCATCAATGTGCCCAGACGCGGCATCGGCGCGGCAACCATTGTGCGGGTGCAGGAGTACGCGGATGAGAGAAATATCAGTTTCTTTGACGCCTTGACGGAGGCGGATCGGATTATGACGATCGGCAGAAGTGCGTCCAAACTGAAGCCCTTTGTGACCATGATACAGAGTTTCCGCAGCAAGCAGGAGTTTTACAGCCTGGAAGAACTGGTGAAGGATGTGCTTGACCTGACAGGCTATTTGAAAGAACTGGAGGAGTCCGACGAGGAGGACGCGGCGGATCGCGTGGAGAATATAGAGGAACTGGTCAGCAAAGTGGTGGCATATGAGCAGGAAAGCGACGAGCCGACTTTGAGCGGGTTTCTGGAAGAGGTGGCTCTGGTGGCGGATATCGACCGGGTGGACGGCGACGGCGACAGAGTGCTTCTGATGACTTTGCACAGCGCGAAGGGGCTGGAGTTTGGGCACGTCTATCTGGCGGGTATGGAGGACGGCGTATTTCCGGGCTACATGACGATCACTTCCGACGATCCCATGGAGATCGAGGAGGAGAGAAGGCTCGCCTATGTGGGCATCACCAGAGCGAAGGAGGAGCTGACGCTTACCTGTGCAAAACAGCGCATGATCAGGGGGGAGACGCAGTATAATCCCGTCAGCCGCTTTGTGCGGGAAATCCCGCCGATGCTTTTGGACGGCACGCCCGCGTCTGTAAAGAAACGGATGGATGAAGTCTATGAGGAGGATTCGCAGGAGCGAAGCCTTCTGCGGACGAAACCATATGGGGCGGCAAATTCGTACGCGGAGCCGGTAAAGCCTTATGGTGCGGCGGCAAAGCCTTACGCGGAGCCGGTAAAGCCTTATGCGGCGGCGCCGGGCGCGTACACGGAGCGGAAGAAGGCTTACGCAGTGCCGAAAAAGCGCGGCACGGGAAAAACGCCGGTTACGGTGGGAGGCAATCCTTTCGGATCGGGGAACATTTCCTCCGGCCAGGCGGGCGCGGCGGCACCTGCAGCTTCCGGTCGGATCGGCTACGGAGAGGGAGATCGGGTGCGTCATGCGCGCTACGGGGAAGGCACGGTTTTAAAAATCGAGCCCGGCCCCAGGGACAGTCAGGTGACGGTAGTTTTCGACGAGGCGGGACAGAAGATCATGTATGCGGGATTTGCCAAACTGCAGAAGGTTTGAATCCGGCGGCAGCAGGCGAGCCGGTTGTGAACTGTTAATTTTTGTCTGTTGGCATAAAATTTACAGAATTTTCATAGAATAAGATATTCAGATATAGTAAAATCTGATAAGACGTGGTATACTATACGCGATGGCAATGTGCCGTGCGCACGACTCAGATTTATGGGAAAGAGAGGGCTACAGGATGAGCAAGAAGGAGATTTTGAATAAATTAGATGAGATCATGGACAATACTGGGGTGAATGAATTCCTCGGCAGGAAACATGAGGAAGAGAAGAGAAACAGTATTTTGTGGATATTTGCCGTGATCGGCGCTGTTGCGGCGGTGGCAGCGATTGCCTATGCTGTGTACCGTTACCTGACGCCCGATTATCTGGAGGATTTTGAGGACGACTTCGACGATGATTTCGACGACGACTTTTTCGAGGATGAGGACGACGACGAGGACACAGGCGTGTAAAGTTTTCGGGTAGGAAATTGTGAGGGCCGGCGGGAGATGAAAGTCTTCCGGCGGCTCTTTCTGCGCGTATAAGCAGAGTCAGAAAGAGGCAGAGACAGGAATGGAGAACCGTATGAAAAAAGGACAGGTTATAGAGGGTGTAGTAGAGCGCATGGATTTTCCGAATAAGGGGATCGTAGTCTGCGAGGAGGGCGTCTGCACCGTGAAGAACGCCCTGCCGGGGCAGAAGGTGCGGGCAGCCGTCAACAAGGCGAGAAACGGCAGATATGAGGGAAGGCTTCTGGAAGTGCTGGAGCCTTCCCCTTTGGAGACGGGAAGCCCCTGTTCCCATTTTGGGAGCTGCGGCGGCTGTACCTATCTGTCTTTTCCCTATGAGGAGAGCCTGAAAATCAAGGAAGGGCAGGTGCGGCGGCTGCTTGCGCCCGTACTGGAAAAGCAGCAGGGGACATGTCTGTTTGAGACGGCGAAGGCGTCCCTGGCGGTATTCGGTTATCGCAATAAAATGGAGTTTACCTTCGGGGATGAGGTGAAGGACGGATCGCTCTCTCTTGGGATGCATAAGCGGGGGAGCTTTTATGATATCGTGTCCGTGACGGAATGTCGGATCGTGGATGAGGATTATCGGAAAATTCTGCGCTGCGTCAGGGATTATTTTGAGGAGCTGCAGGAGCAGGGCGTGGACGTGTCCTTTTATCACAGACTGCGGCATACGGGATATCTGCGGCATCTTGTGGTGCGCAGGGCGGCGAAGACCGGAGAGATTCTGGCGGCGCTGGTGACGACGTCACAGGCGCCCGGGCGGCAGACGGAGCAGGCGCTTCTGGACGGATTGCGGGAGCGGCTTCTGGCCCTGCCCCTTGACGGGGAGATTGTGGGCATCCTGCATGTGAGAAACGATTCCGCGGCGGATGTGGTGCAGAGCGACGAGACGACGGTTTTGTACGGGCGGGATTATTTTTATGAAGAGCTTCTGGGGCTTCGCTTTAAAATTTCGCTGTTCTCCTTTTTCCAAACCAACAGCCTTGGGGCGGAATTGCTCTACAGCACGGCGAGGGAGTATATATCGGACTATATATCTTCGGCAGCAAAAGGGGCAGATGGGATCGGGAAGACGCCGTCAGATGAAACAGTGGAGAAAATGGAAGGCAGAACCGACTGTGAGAAGGCGGATGAAACCACACGGGGAATTTTCGGTGAAATCAGTCGGGAGAATGTGGAGGGACAGGCGCCGGATAAGATTGTGTTCGATCTTTACAGCGGCACGGGCACCATTGCCCAGCTCATGGCGCCCGTGGCAAAGAAGGTGATCGGCGTGGAGATCGTGGAGGAGGCCGTGGAGGCGGCGAGGAAGAATGCGGAACTAAATGGTTTACATAACTGCGAATTTATTGCCGGAGATGTGCTGAAAGTGTTGGATACAATCGAGGAAAAGCCGGATGTGATTATTCTTGACCCGCCCCGGGACGGCGTGCACCCGAAGGCTCTCACGAAGATCATAGATTATGGGGTGGAGCATATTTTGTATATCTCCTGCAAAGCAAGCAGTCTGGCGCGGGATCTGGAGGTCTTTCTGGCGCGGGGGTATGAAGCGAAAAGGTGCGTGGCGATCGACCAGTTCCCCTGGACGGCGGGGGTGGAGACTGTGTGCCTCTTGAGCAACACCCAAAGAAAGAAGAAAGAATCCTATATCACGCTTGATTTGTGTTTCGTGTAAAAGACTGGAAACGGGAGTATATGAGATCGGCTGCTTGTGCGTCATTCCAGAGTTCCAAGGCAAGGGATTCGGGACAAATGCGATTCAGTATGTAAAGACACTTCATAAAGACCGGGAAAAGCTCACTTTGGTAACACCCATAGACAAGAAAGAAAATGTAAGGTTTTTAAGCAAAAATGCGGGTTCTATATAAAATCCGTTGAAAGAGATGGCAGTGTTGCACTTGCTCGATTTGTTTTGGAAAGATAACCTGCTATTTGTCGATATTTTCATCAGGAGTGGATATTCTGGAGGCCGTCGGTTTTCAGGAACAGTTTTT
>ERZ778517.1446-NODE-1446-length-17576-cov-5.496832_pt1 | contig 17576 bp, 19 predicted proteins | sample MGYA00510341_ERZ778517 | MGnify/ENA primary metagenome ERZ778517 (study PRJEB29527, sample SAMN07138964) | mouse gut metagenome | material: feces | host: mouse | place: China:Nanjing | collected 2016-01-25 ... | reverse complement strand
ATAGAGCGTTTGGCTACGGACCAAAAGGTCGGGGGTTCGAATCCTCTAACGCACGCTACTTTTTAAGAGGCGGAAATGCTGATAAATGGGCATTTCCCTTTTTTTTGAAAGTATTTGTTGCGAGGTGCCTTATTGAGTTGCCTTTTTCTGCATAATTCAGCATGATTTCATTTTTATTGCAATTCTATTGACAATAAATTATAATACCTATAGTGTCATATACAGAAAGATGAATGATGAGGAAGAAAAAATGGACGGAAACAATTATGTAAGCAGTACTTCAAACGGAAATGAACCAGGAAAGGGCGCGGCGATCGCCAGTTTGGTGCTGGGAATCGTTTCAATCGCTATGTGGTTTTTCGGAATGGGAGCGCTGATTGGCCTTATTACAGGCATTATCGGTTTGATCTGCGCATCCAGTGCGAAAAAAGCAGGCTTTGTCGGCGGCATGAGGACGGCAGGTTTTGTATGCTCTCTGATCGGCGTGATCGGCAGTGCGCTTGTCTTTGTGGCGTGCGTGGCATGTGTCGGTGTTTTAGGAACCGCGGCTGCGTTGAGCTAAGGCTGCGCTGACAAGGACTGCCTGAGTTGAAAGAAATATTGACCGGATTAAATGGTATAAGCGCATACGGTCTGTACGGCGCGGCGGGGTTCCTGATGGGAATCGGATACTTGTTTTTGGCGACAAGAATAAAATCGGAGGACTTCGAAGATATCGTTTATGTCTATATCTGGGCTGCGATAGGAGCGGTTGCGGGGGCGAAGCTTCTCTATATTCTGCTCGCACTTCCGGATATCGTGCGAAGTATCGGAAGCGGAGAAGCGGATTTGAGGCAGTACCTCGGAAGTATGATAAGCGGCGGGTTCGTTTTTTACGGCGGTCTGTTTGGAGCGGTATTTGCCGTAAAGGCTGCATCCCGGTATTTTTCACTTGATTATGTCAAAACGCTTTCTCTTTTGACTCCGGCCATGCCGTTGGCGCATGCACTGGGCAGAGCGGGATGTGCGGCTGTCGGGTGCTGCTATGGCAGGGAGACACGGATGTGCATAGGCATAAGCTATGCGGATTCCCTGTACGCGCCGAACAGGATCCGGCTCGTTCCGGTGCAGGCCATGGAGGCTTTTGCCGATCTGGTGATTTTCGGCGTACTTGTATGGATTCTTCTGAAACGAAAAGACGGACACAGGTTCTCCGGAATTTTTGAAAGGTATCTGGTGATGTATGCCTGCGTCAGATTTTTCTTGGAATTTCTGAGAGGAGATTCTGTCAGAGGTCATTGGGGGCTCTTTTCAACATCACAGTGGATCAGTATTGTGATTCTGTTATTTTTAGGGATTCGGGAAATTTCAAAAAGAAACTTGTTTGAGCGGGAATAATATCCCGCTCTTTTTGCGCGCATAAGCAGAGACAGAAGATATCCAGCGAATGCGACATGCTTGCATGGGCACATTCGCTGGATAACTTATGGCGAGCAACGCGAACGAAAGATGCGAAGCATCATGAGTCTGCTTATGCGCATAAGCAGAGGCAGAAGATATCCTGCGAATGCGACACTTTTTTCAAAACAAATGTTGACAAACTGCTCATACTGTATATAATGATATATATACAGTATATACTGATAGCGCAATCCGTGACGACGGAGCGCGCAGAAGATTAAGGGAGGCATACATTGAAAATTATTATATCGAACCAATCCGAGCTGCCGATCTATGCGCAGATCAGGGAACAGCTTAAGGAACAAATCTTAAACGGGCAGATTTCGGAGGGGGAGACCCTTCCCTCCATCCGCCAGCTTGCAAAGGAGGTGGGTGTCAGCGTAATTACGACGACCCGTGCTTACAGCGAGCTGGAAGCGGAGGGATTTATCGCAACCATGCAGGGCAAGGGCAGCGTAGTGCTTCCCACAGACAACAACCTGCTGCGGGAACAGTACCTTCTGCGGATTGAGGAGGGGCTGTCCACGGCGATAGAGACGGCGAAAACGATGGGGATGTCCAAAGACGAACTGACGGATATTTTTCATAACTTGTTGGAAACATAAAATTTTGGAGGAGAAAACGATGGAACTGCTGGAAGTAAAAAATCTGTCCAAGCATTATAAGAGCTTTGACTTAAAAGATATCAGTTTTACCCTGCCGAAAGGCTTTATTATGGGGTATGTGGGGGCGAACGGCTCCGGGAAAACGACGACTCTAAATCTGATCACGGGTATCCTCAAAGGTACGGACGGTGAGGTGCAAATCGACGGGCTGTCCCGCGAGGAAGATGTGCAGGCTTACAAGGAGAAAATCGGTTATGTGGGAGACGAGTCCTATTTCCCCGACCATTTTAAAATCAAGCATATTCGCACCATATTGAAGGACTTTTATCCGACGTTTTCCGCAGATCAGTTCAACGGCTTTATCCGGGACTGGAACCTGCCGGAAAATAAGCTGATTAAGGATTTTTCCAGAGGCATGAAAGTGATGCTGATGTTTGCGTCGGTGCTTGCCAGAGATACGAAGCTGCTGGTGCTGGATGAGGCAACCAACGGGCTTGACCCGGTGATGCGCACGGAGATTCTGAAACTATTGCAGGAGTATGTGATGGACGGGGAGCGGAGCGTGATTTTCTCCACACACATCTTAAGCGATCTGGAACAGATTGCGGACTATATTTACTTTATTCACAGAGGCAGGACAGTCCTCTACGACGCGAAGGATGAGCTGATAGAAAGCTTCCTTCTGGTAAAAGGCGAGAGCGCAAAGATTCCGCCGGCGCTTAAGAAGGAACTGATCGGGCTGGAGGAGAACGCTTACGGATTCGAGGCGATCCTGCCAAGCGATAAGGCGGAGCTTTTGGGGAGCGCGTTTCTCTTCGAGAAACCGACCATTGACCAGATTGTCATTCATTATATCATGTCGGCAGAAAATCAAGCGCGAGCGAAGTGAGCATTTGATTTTACCTGACATGATAACGAAAAAATCTATGAGCACGAAGTGCGGCAGACGCGGAGAGGCTGGATTTTTGAGTAATGGGAGAGAGGAGAGTTTGAGATGAGAGCATTACACTTTATGAAAATAGATTATGTGTTGACGAGGAAACAGATGTATTTTATGCCGGCGTTTTTTGTGCTGGCATGGGCTTTGGGTAAGAGCGTAACCGAAGGCACAATGTCCCTGCTGGTGACATGTTCCTATACGCTTTTTGTGGCTTCCATATTTTCGACGGCGCCCTTTGGGTATTGCGCCGGGAAGAACAGGGGATTTCTGCTGCTGCTTCCCGCGACAGTGAAAGAGAGGGTGGCGGGACGGTTCCTGTACGGGCTGTCTTTCATGGCTTTGCTGGGTGTTCTTTGCGCTGCTCTGTGGGGCGTGTATGCGCTGATGGGATATGAGCTCCCGCTCTGGACAGTGGCGCTTGGGTTGTGCGAGTTGGCGGTCGGGATTCTGATGATGGCGTTAGAGTTTCTCTTCTTTTATGTGTTTGGGGAGGGAAAAGGGAACTGGCAGTATTTGAACAATATTGTGAGAGTTGTGCCGGGGATGGCGATGTTTTTCGGCATAAGCTCTTTTGTAGGTGAAATACAGGATATGACGCCTGCGGGCATGGGAATTGATTTGGAAGCATTTGCAGGAAAGTTTATGCAGGCGGGTGTGGTGGCAATAATGGTTTCACTGCTTCTGACGGCGGTGGCAGCGGCGATCTGCGTGAAGGTGATTGAGAGGCGGGACTATGCATAAATCACAATAGGACAGTCCACAAAATGGGAAAATACGGTAAATAGTGAAAATCTTTCTCCGCATGCTTGCAAAACACTGTAGAATACTGTAAAATAGTGACGTTATCGACTGACAATCATGTGGTCGGGGTTAAAGTTTTCAAGTGTGAAGGAGAGAAATCATGGAAAGAATTTGGACTGTAACTGACAGCATGGGCAATCCTCATCAGATTATGTTTAAGAGGGGAGCCTTCGGCGGCGCGAAGTGTATCGTTGACGGAGATACATACAAGATGAAATCCAAAAACTGGGTGATCTGGATGGCGGATCATCAGATCAGTATCCCCGGTGCTGAGTGCAATCTTGTAGTGATCGGAAATAAGATCCGCCTGGCGGTGAACGGCACTTATCTGGAGGATGGCGCACCCTATGAGCCTATTCGGAATATTCCTGCATGGCTTAATGTGCTGGTAGTGGTGAACGCGGTTATCGGCGTATTTATGTTCGGTATGATCGGTCTTGCCGTCAACGTGCTTCTGGCTCTTCTGACATTCAAATTGAGCCTTGGTAAGAAAAACATGCCAGCTATGATTATTCAGATCGTGTTGTTGGTAATTATGCTGCTGCTCACTGTTGCGGCTTTTATAGCAGCGTAAGGATAGGAAAGGAGTAAAGCATAACGATGGACGAGAATACAAACTACGGATATAACGACGGAAATTTCAATAACCAGGGGGCGGACGGCAGTCAGTACGGTCAGAATGAACAGCCTTTTGTGAGCGCGCCGCAGAACGAACAGCCTTACGCGAACCAGCAGTATGGACAAAATAATCAGGCATACGGGGGCGGACAGGCGTACGGACAAAATGCTTATGGCCAGGCGCCTCAGTACAATCAGGTGCCCTATGGCGCACAGCAGCAGTACAACCAGCAGAATTTCGGACAGCCGGTGAAGGCTGTCGTGTATGACGCTGTGCCGGATAAGACTCACGGGGCGTCGGTGGCGTCGCTTGTGTGTGGTGTTCTCGCGCTGGTGTTTTTCTGGATTCCTGTTGTGGACATCGGTTTATGTCTGGCAGGTATGATCTGCGGTATCGTTTCCCTTGTCAAAGGATTTGGCGGAAAGGGACTTGCGATTGCGGGACTGATTATTTCTGTTCTTGCCAGCATTCTGACGCTGATCTTTTTATATTTCTTTGCGCTGGGAATGATGCTGATGTAAACGACGCAAACCATGACAAATCGTGATATGCGAGGAACCCTATTAATTGGGGTTCCTTTTCTATTTGTGAAGCATTTTGAGTCTGTTTATAAACAGACTCAGAGGATGACGGAAAAAATAAACCACATCCCTGCCCGCAGACTCTTATATACAGGTGCACTGAAAATGGCGGGTGCGGGGAGCAGGCGAAAGAAAAACGGGATGATTACTTTATTATCAGCTTCTGGGGTTTGACTTGAACTTAAGCGCCGAGGAAATGCTGGATATGGCGGAGGGGATTATAGGGAAACGCTGATTAAAGCGTTTCCCGCACCGGATTTGCGCCGCGAAGCGGCACATTCCTTTGCAAATCCGTGTGCATCCGCCGGAGGCTCTAAGGAAGTGCTGATTTAATCAGCGCTTCCATAGAAACCAAATAAACTACAATTCAGGCCGTCGAAATGAAACTTTTCGGCGGTCTGAATCGTATTATAGACAGGAGAGGAGAAAACAGGTTATTATATTTACTGAAATGACAGACTGACAAAGGACGCATGAGGGGATGGAGCAGGAGTGGAGCTATCTGGTGGATGAGTACCGAGCCATGCTGTATCGGATTGCTTTCTCTAACATGAAGAATCGGGCGGACGCCGAGGATGCGGTGCAGGAGGCTTTTCTGCGCTACATGAAGGACGAAAAGCCAATTCAGAATAAGGAACATGAGAAGGCGTGGCTGATACGAACCACTATTCATATTTGTCTGGATATTTTAAAAAGCGGCTGGTATCAAAAGACGGTTCCCTGGAACGAGTCTTTTGAAAATGCGGCAAAAAATATTTATCTGCCTTATCAGGTCAGGGACGACGAAACGCTTGAGGCGGTGCTGCGGCTGCCTGTACATTACAGGAATCCGATCTACCTTTTCTATTATGAGGATTATTCGATCCATGAGATTGCGGGGATTCTCAATGAAAAGGAGGGGACGATCAAGACGAGGCTGCGCAGGGGCAGGGAAGAGGTAAAGAAAATTCTGACGGAAGGGAGGCCGTAGAACATGGGAGTACAGGAGGTACAGAATCAGGGCGCAGTGCCGGCATATCAGAAAAAGAAGAAGGCCGGACACGGCGAAGGGTTTCAGGAGAGTTTTTTGCAGAATCTGAAGAACCGGAACCTGGAAAAGCAGGCCAACACAGCGGCTGAGAAAGAGGCGAAAAGGGCTGCTGCGGATACGCAGACCGAAGCGAAGGTGAAGGCGGAGAAGGCAGGCATGGGAAGGATCGGCGCGGCGCCGGGCATCCGTGTGAACGCTGCTGCGACGCAGGAAACCTTACAGGCTGTGGAGGTGAGACATATGAGCTACGAGGAGAGTGACCATGTGAGGATTGTCGTGACGGAGGGCTATACGCTGAAAGGAAAGCGGGAGGAAGGCGGAGAGGCCCGGGTCTATGTGGAAGCTAAGTATGAGGATGGCAGAGTGGAGGCTTATCAGGTGGAGATGGCGAAAGTGCCGGAACGGACAGAGCATGTGATCGAGCGGTTTGCGTTAGAGACTATGCAGGAGAGATGATATCATGGGGAGATTCACGGCGGTGTGCTGTCTGCCGTAAAGTCGTACAGATGGAAAAAGCAGCGCAGAAAAGAGGAAAGTATGATTCATAATGATGTTTATATGGGACAGAAGATACTTACAGGGTACAAAACAAAAAGCAAGTACAATCCGGCGGAAGTTTTGGAGAAGCAGGTGAGGTCGGCGAATAAGTGGAAGATGGAGAGTATGAACGGGGACGTTGACCCGGACAGCTTTGCGGCTAAACTGAAGCGTGCGGACGAGTATGCGGCGTCGGGGGAGCATCATGGTGCGGAGGACTCGATTGCCATTGTGCTGCGGCAGATGGATGAACCCACCGCCGGCAACCCGGTGACAAGGGACTTCTGGCATAACGGCGCGCACGTTTCCGTCAGCAAAGACGTTATGTACGGGAATACCATCACCATCGGCGGAAGTTCGAATCCGGACTGGATTTACGTGGACACTTCCGTGGGGGCGGTTAAGATAGATCTCAATGATATGACCAGCCTGATGAAATGTCTGGATTTGTTTTCCCCGGAGGACGTAAATGCCATTCTTAGAAAGATTCAGGAGGTAAAGCAGGCAAGAGAAGCCATGAACCAGATTGATCGGATGCAGGATGAACTGGTGAAGAACGGGCGGGATCAGGAGAAGAACGGCGGCAAAGACGGCGGGGAGCAGTCTGTGGCCGAGGCCGTGGGCGTGGTCAGCGCGGACGAGATGCGTGAAATTGAGGATAAGCGGGAGAATAAATTTATCGGGTAAACCATGCCTCCCCATAAGCGTAGCGTGAGAAGAACTTCTAATCACTCGCAGCAATGGCTGCTTCGCGAAGAAGTTCTAAGTCACACGCAGGAGAATGCCTGAAATGCGGCATTCTCCGCACCGATTTGAGTCACAGCTAAACTGTGACATGACGGTTAGCGTGACAGCGCGCCGCATTCGAAGTGTTTGACGAAACGGAAGCGATGCGGTACACTGGAACAGGAAACATAGAGCTTATGGAAAAAGGAGCGGTGGACAGACCGATGCAGAAAAAAATAGCGGTGATCAATGACATTGCGGGATACGGAAGATGCGCCATGACGGTGCTTCTTCCGATTATTTCTTATATGGGAGTGCAGGCGTGTCCCCTGCTAACTTCCGTTTTTTCAAGCAATACGGCTTTCCCGGATTTTTATAAGGATGATTATACAGACCGGATGGAAGCATATATTAAGAGCTGGGAAAAGATCGGGCTTCGGCAAAAATTTGACGGCATTGCCACAGGGTATCTCGGCTCTGTCAGGCAGATTGAAATTGTGAGACGTTTTGTTCGGGAGTTTTCGAGGGAAGAAACGCTTGTGATTGTAGATCCGGTCATGGGGGATCACGGAAGGATATACTCTGCCTATACGGTAGAGTTGTGCACGGAACTGAGAAAGCTGGTAGCGCTGGCGGATATCATTACGCCGAATCTGACGGAGGGCTGCCACCTTGCGGGCATTCCTTATAAGGAAAAGGGCTGGAAGAGAAAGGAGCTCTTTCAAATGGCGGCGTGCCTCTCGGAGATGGGGCCGTCCCATGTGGTCATTACGGGGATTCCGCAGGGGGAGTATATCGCGAACTATGTGTATGTGAAAACAGAGTCGCAGCCCACGATGGCACGGATGATCCGTGTCCACAGGGCAGGAGAGGAACGCTGCAGCACAGGGGATGTATTTTCCGCGATTGTCGCGGCGGATGCGGTAAACGGCGTGCCCTTTGACAAGTCCGTCAGGAAGGCGTCCGGCTTTGTGAAACAGTGCATTGAGAAAGCGCTGGAGCTCGGGACGCCGCTGGCGGAAGGGGTGCCCTATGAGGCGGTGTTGTACCGTCTCGGGCGGGGATAGGATATATCGCAGTGCAGCTCGAAAAACCTGCGGTTTTCCTCGCTCGCGGGCTGTCTACGCTCCGCTTCGGTTCGTGCTGAACAAGCGCCACTGGCGCTTAGCACCCCTATACATCCGGCAAAATAATTGCTTCGGTGAGCAAGCTCCCCGCTGCCATTATTTTACTGTCTGTGCACTGCTCAACTGGATAACGGATACTCTAATTCAAACGGATACCCGTCTTTTTTGTTTTCTTCGGAGAGCGTGTCTGTCTCAATGACGCAGAAATCGTCGCTCTTTATCACTTCTTTCATCTCTTCACGGATGGTTTCAAAGTCTGTCATATGGGTAGAGATTCTGCGGCAGGCAAAGTCCCCCTCGTCGATGGTGCGGACGGTCTGCTCGGATGTCTCTGCAGACGGCGCGTCCCCGGTGATTGTGAGGAACATGTGCCGCTGGTATTTGCCATTCCGGTATTCGTGCAGTACGCCGGAAGGATAAGCCACCACCGTTCCCATCTGCTGGGCGGTGACGAAGAGCTTCAGGATATGCTGCCCGTAGTATTTCGGGACATCCATCTCCTCCAGAGGCACGGTCAGCATTTTGCGGGTCACAATCTCATTGTGGTAGAAACCGTCGGGCAGCAGAATGCCGCTCTTGCTTTCCGGAATTTTGGCGAGACCGGTAACAGGGCTTGCCATATTCTGTAAGGTGTCCTGCAGGGTGGCAAGGCAGTTGCGGATATCCAGAATTTTCTGTTCCGCCAGAATCTTGCCGTCGTAGAGAAGCTTCTGCAGATTGATGGAAGCGCCTTCCACATAGTTGTTTAAATCCTTTAAAGGGATGCCCAGCTTGATGCAGACAGTGATGGCATCCAGAAGATAGAGCTGTTCTTTTGTATAGTAGCGGTAGTTTGTCTCCGTGTTCACGAAGGCCGGCTTGAGAATGCCGATCTGGTCGTAGTAGCGCAGAGATTTGATGCTTACATTCTTTAGCTTTGATACTTTTCCGATAGACATGTACTGACTCATAGCTTGTTTCCCACAATCCTTTTTCACGTTGCTTCTATTTGCTTTTATCTGATTCTTCACCAAACTATACCCGAGGGTAAGAGTTGATAAGACTTATTTTGTCACAAATTCTTCTGAAAGACAAGACCTTTTGAGAAACTAGTGGTCATAAAAAATCCGCATACAAGATAATGTATGCGGATTTTTTATATGCACACGCCCGCATATGGAAGTTTGCCGTTTCACAGCATGCGGGCGGCGCGGCGAGTAGGGAGAAAATCTTCCCTACTCGATTAACGTTTATATTTGGATGAAATGATATTATCCCATGGTGACAGTCACGTCATATTCTGTCTTTCCCGCCACATACGGCACGATACACCCGTCCACGGTCTGTCCGTCCACGGTGAGAGACTTCACACCCTTCTCCACGTTGTCGGGATTCACCACCTTAATGTTGTAAGTGCCCTCGCGGAACTTGCGGGTTAAGGTAAAGTCGCCAAAGCCCTTGGGCACGCAGGGATTGATGCTGAGGCCCTTGTGTGTGGGATACACGCCCAGAATATGCTGCGACACGTTCACGAAAGTCCACGCCGCCGTGCCGGTCAGCCAGCTGTTCTTCGCCTCGCCGGGGATGTATGCGTCGGCGCCGGCTACCATCTGGGAGTAAACGTAAGGCTCTGTGCGGTGAATCTCGCTGATCTCTTCCACATAGGCAGGGCAGGTTTTCTGATAAATCTCAAAGGCTCTGTCACCGCGGCCGATCACTGTCTCCGCGATGGAAACCCAGGGATTGTTGTGGCAGAAGATACCCGCGTTCTCCTTGTATCCGGGCGGATAGGAGGAGATTTCCCCAAGCTCCAGATGATATTTGGTGTAGGCGGGCTGTAAAATCATCACACCGTATTTGGTGTCCAGCTTTTCCTTTACAGAGTCGAGCGCCTTTTCAGCAAGCCCCTCCTTCACGCCGATGCCGGCAAGAGGACAGAAGCCGTTGGACTCAATATAGATCTGACCCTCCTCACATTCTTTGGAGCCGATTTTCTGGCCGTAAGCGTCGTAAGCACGGACAAACCAGTCGCCGTCCCAGCCATCCTTCAGCACGGCGTCGTACATTTTCTGTACTTCGGCGCGGGCGTAATCGGCTTCCGCCTGATTGCCCATAAGCTCACACAACTGCGCGTACTCCTCCCCGTACTTGACAAACATGCCTGCGATGAACACGGATTCCGCTACAGGTCCTTCGGAGGGACCGAACGTCTGGAAGGATTCACCCGGATGCTCGGAGAAGCAGTTTAAGTTCAGGCAGTCGTTCCAGTCGGCGCGTCCGATGAGCGGCAGCGCATGGGGACCCTTGTGTGTCACGATATAGTCAAAGGAGCGTTTCAAATGCTCCAGCAAAGGTTTTGCGAGAGACTCGTCGTTGTCAAAGGGAACCATCTCCGTAAGAATCGAGGTGTCACCTGATTCACGCACATAGGCGGAGGTTCCGGCGATCAGCCAGAGCGGGTCGTCGTTGAAGCCGCTGCCGATATCGGAGTTGCCCTTCTTGGTGAGGGGCTGGTACTGGTGGTAGGCGCTGCCGTCCTCAAACTGGGTGGAGGCGATGTCGATGATTCGCTCGCGCGCGCGATCCGGAATCAGGTGCACGAAGCCTAGCAGATCCTGACAGGAATCGCGGAAGCCCATGCCGCGACCGATACCGGATTCATAATACGATGCGGAGCGGGACATGTTGAAGGTCACCATACACTGATACTGATTCCAGATATTGACCATGCGGTCTACCTTGTCGTTGGAGGACTTCACGGTGTACTTGGATAACAGCTCGTTCCAGTAGGCGTTCAGCGCGGCAAATGCTTTCTCCACGTCCGCGTCGGTCTGATATTTGGCAAGCATTGCCTCGGCAGGCTTTTTGTTGATGACGCCGTGCGATTCCCACTTCTGATCCTCGGGATTTTCTATGTAACCCAAAACAAATACAAAGGTTTTGCTTTCGCCGGGTTTTAAGGTCACGTTGATCTGATGGGACGCAATCGGAGACCAGCCGTGCGCCACAGAGTTTGCGGCCTGTCCTTTTTCAACAACCTCGGGATTCGCAGCACCGCGGTATGCGCCGAGAAAGGCATCGCGGCTTGTGTCAAAGCCGTCTACGGGCGTATTTACGGAGTACACCGCATAGTGGTTCCTTCTTTCTCTGTACTCTGTTTTGTGATAAATAGAGGAACCGACCACCTCCACTTCGACGGTGTTTAAGTTGCGCTGGAAATTGCGGGAATCGTCGTCCGCATTCCAGAGGCACCATTCCACATAGGAGAAGAGGGAGACTGTTTTTTCGCCGTCACTTTGGTTGGTCAGCTTTACCTGACTGATTTCACAATTGTCATCCATGGGGATGAAGGTGAGGACGGAGGCCTCAAGTTTGTTTTTTGCGCCCGTGAAACGGCTGTAGCCGATGCCGTGGCGGCATTCGTAGCTGTCAAGTTCTGTCTGGGTCGGCTTCCAGCCGGGATTCCAGACGCTGTCCTTGTCCTTGATATAGAAGTATTTGCCGTTGATGTCGTTCGGTATGTCGTTGTAGCGGTAACGTGTCATGCGAAGAAGCTTTGCATCCTTATAAAAGGTGTATCCGCCGCAGGTATTGGAAATCAGTGTAAAAAAATCTTTGCAGCCCAAGTAATTGATCCAGGGCAGCGGCGTTCTGGGTGTGGTGATGACGTACTCGCGGTTTTCGTCATCAAAGTAACCAAATTTCATAGTTTCCTCCATTCTCCTTTTCGTTTGATCTGTTTCCGGTTCCATATAAATCGCCCGAAACGGTGCAGGGTAAACGATTAAGTGAACCTGTCCCCAGTCGGTTAAACAAATTATACAGAAGAAATGAAAAAAAAGCAATAACTATATATTTCTTATAAAAATCAATAAATTTCGAAAGGCATTGCATTACCTGGCGTTGTATTGTACAATGGAAATACGAAAACGATTAAGCGAAATGCGGCACATGCAGGTATGGGTGATTTCACGGATTGGAGAGGGTTAATATATGGTATCTATGAAGGATATTTCGGCGGTCTGCGGTGTCTCGGTGGCTACGGTCAGCAAAGCGCTTAATGACCAGAATGATATTGGGCAGGAGACGAAGCGGCGGATTCGCAAGGTGGCCGAGGAGATGGGCTATTTTCCCAATACGGCGGCTAAGATGCTGAAAACGAACCGCAGTTATAATATAGGGGTTCTGTTTAACCATGAGGATTACAGCGGCCTGACCCACGACTACTATGCGTTTGTGCTGGACAGCCTCAAACGCACGGTGGAAGAAAAGGGTTACGACATTACTTTTGTCAATACGAGCAAACGCCGTGCGGGGACTTCAAGCTATCTGGAGCACTGCAGATCCAGAGGCTTTGACGGTGTGGCAATTGTCTGTACGGATTTTTATTCTCAGGAAATTCTGCAGCTTGTGAGGAGCGGCATTCCCACTGTGACGCTGGATCATCTTTTTAACAATGTCTGTGCGGTTATGTCGAACAATGTGCAGGGGATGCAGGATTTGCTCACTTATATTTATAAGAAGGGGCACCGCAGGGTAGCCTATATCCATGGGGCGGATTCCGCTGTGACCCAGAGCAGGCTGTCCTCCTTCTATCGGACGGCTGCCCTGCTCGGCCTGACCATACCGGATGAATATATCTGCATGTCGCCTTACCGCGATACGAAGGGTGCATATGCGGAGACGGTGAGACTGCTCGATTTGAAGGAACCGCCAACTTGTATTATATATCCGGATGATTTTTCCGCTTTCGGCGGGTATAATGCGATACAGGAACGGGGAATGCGGATTCCTGACGACATTTCGATTGCCGGCTATGACGGCATTCGCATCGCAAGACATATCGAGCCGACGCTGACTACGCTGCGTCAGGATACGGAGGAGCTGGGACGGCAGGTGGGAGAAAAGCTGCTCAGCCTGATCGAGCATCCCAAAACCACGCTGGTGGAGACGATCGTGGTGGAAGGGCATGTATTTGAGGGAAATTCCGTAGGGGAATGCGAGAAGCACTTCTAAAACTCAGCAGCAGGGGCTGCTTCGTTAAGAAGTGCTAAGGAAGCGCTGATTAAATCAGCACTTCCTTAGAGCCTCCGGCGGATGCACACGGATTTGCAAAGGAATGTGCCGCTTCGCGGCGCAAATCCGGTGCGGGAAACGCTTTAATCAGCGTTTCCCTAAGTATCGCATCAGAGAATGCCATAATGCGGCATTCTCCGTATTTTATAGAGGAGAATCATGGGGAGGGAAATATGTCGGCGCCGATTTTATTTGACCAGAGCAGATTAAAGGCATATGATGGACTTATAAGGCTTTGTGAGTATGCCGGCGAGTCCGGGGAGTGGCAGCAGAATTTGTGGAGTGAACTTTTGATGAATCGTGGGCTGTATGATGCTTTCGTCTATTATCTGGAGAATCACGAACTGCCGGATGAGCCGAAATGCGGTGCGTATTCTTTGACAGACTGTTATGTGTGGCAGATCGGGCAGGATAATCTGCGCATGGATACAGGGAAGAATACCGCGGACTGCAATAAAGAGGACATGGCGTTGAGGGCCTTTCGAATGATGGCGGATATGCAGAGGAACCCGGAAGAGTACGCGAAAAAGCTGGGCGACTGGAAAGGCATGGATCAGACCATGTGATATCGGCCGGATAAAAGGGCATAGGGACAGAACAGAGGAAAAAGGAAGGAAGTATGGATCGGACGGAATTTATCGACAGGCTGCAGAGAGCGCTCGCGGGCGGCGTGAACAGTTCCCGTGTGGCGGAGAATGTGCAGTATTACCGGGAATATATCGACGTGGAGATCAGAAAGGGCAGAAGCGAGAAGGAGGTGCTTGACAGTCTCGGCGATCCGAGACTTCTGGCGAAGAGCATCATTGAGGCGAACAAACGCGCCGGTATCAGCGAGGGGACGAACCGGACTTACGATGAAGAGACGGAATCGGAAAAACACGGTGAGAAGAGAGCGGAAAGGATCATGCGCGTTCCAGGATGGTTGATCGGACTGACTGGGGTTGTGATTTTTCTTTTGATTATCGGTGTGGTTTTTTCCGTGATTTCTTTTCTTGCACCGATTATCATTCCGGTGCTGCTTGTTATGCTTGTGGTGAATTACCTAAAGGGACGAAAATGACAACAGGCCGTTTACTTGGGATAAACGGCCTATTGAGGGGAGTATAAATAATTAATATAAGGGTCTGTAGGCGGAGAATGAAGGGGTATCTCCGTCTACATTTTTATTATAGTACATCCGGCGAAAAAAACAAGAAAAAATAGTACCAAAGTACCAACGATGGTTTTGGTGCTTTTGAATAAAAAAATAGTACTAAAGACCTATGAGCTGACTGAATAACTTGGTTTAAAATTTCTCATACTATTTTCTGTAACACGAAACCAATCAGGAGGTATGGAAGATGTCTAAGAATGATTTTAACCAGAACAGCCAGCAGAATGAGAAACAGCAGGACAAGAACAGCCAGAACAACGCTAAGAACAGCACGAACAACAACAGCAAGAACAGTTCCGGCAGCAACTCTAACAACAGCAGCAAGGATAACTACTAAGAAGGAGCTGATCTGAGAGGGGGACGCATCGGGCGTCCCCCTCTTGCGCGTATAAGCAGAGTCGGAAAGATTGCGAAACACGCATCATGCTTGCATGAATGCATGTTTCGTGAGATTTCCGACGAGCAACGCGAGTCTGCTTATATATTGAAAGAGCCAGGAAATAAAACTGAGTTGACAGGCATTTGCATACGGCATAAAATGTACCTATGGAAAAATTAGAGTATATTGTGCCTTGTCATTTTGGGCTGGAGGCAGTTTTAAAAAGAGAGATCACGGATCTCGGTCTGGAAATCATCTGCGTGGAGGACGGCAGAGTTACTTTTGCCGGGGACAGGCAGGCTCTTTGTCGTGCCAATATTTTCCTGCGCAGCGCGCAGAGAGTGCTGATTAAGATAGGGAGTTTTCATGCGGAAAGCTTTGAGGAGCTTTTTCAGAAAACAAAAGCGCTGCCTTGGGAGGCATATATTCCCAAGGACGGAAAATTTTGGGTGGCTAAGGCGGCCAGTGTGAAGAGCAAGCTGTTTAGTCCTTCCGATATTCAGTCGGTTATGAAGAAAGCGATGGTGGAACGCATGAAGGGCGTTTACCATATCGACTGGTTTTCTGAGAGCGGGGCGGATTATCCTGTCCGAGTCTTTATCAAGAAGGATGAGGTGACGGTGGGGCTTGACACGTCAGGAGAATCCCTGCATAAACGGGGTTACAGAAAGCTGACGGCGAAGGCGCCCATTGCGGAGAATCTGGCGGCAGCGCTTCTGATGCTGACGCCTTGGCGGGGTGATCGGATTCTCGTGGATCCATTCTGCGGCAGCGGGACGATTCCCATTGAGGCGGCTATGATGGCGGCCCACATTGCGCCGGGAAAGAGCAGAAGCTTTACGGCTCAGGACTGGACGCATGTATTTCCTGCCGCGCTTTGGGAAAAAGCAAGGGAAGAGGCGGTTTCCCTGGAAATGCCGGATGCAGAAACGCAGATTCAGGGTTATGACATAGACGATGAGATGGTAGCCATTGCCAGAACCAATGCCAGGCTGGCAGGGGTGGAGCATCTGATTCATTTTCAGCAGCGGGATGTGGCGCAGCTTTCCCACGCGAAAAAGTATGGGTTTATTCTGACAAATCCGCCCTACGGTGAGAGACTTTCGGAGAAGGAAGGGCTTCAGACCCTTTACCGGACGCTGGGGGAGCGCTATCGGACGCTGGACTCTTGGTCCATGTATGTGATTACCTCCTATGAACAGGCGGAAACGGCCATCGGCAGGAAAGCGGACAAGAACAGAAAACTATATAACGGTATGATAAAGACCTATTTTTATCAGTATATGGGGCCCAAGCCCACCGGGAGTAAAAAATAAAGACGGAAAACGGAATGGCGGAAGCGATGCAGCAGAACAGTTTGATGAAAAGTACATTGGTATATTGCATTCTATTTGTGGCGGCGGCTATGGGCGTCATGCTGTACTATGCGGCGACGAAGACCGTGGGCGTGACGGATCTGGCGCAGGACGAGGTGGTTCGCCCTGCCGTGCAGAAAGAGGAGAGCATGCCGTCCGCCCCGCAAGAGGAAAACGAAATTGCCATAAACAGAGCGGAAACGAACACCAATTATTTCTGCATTCCGATGCCGGAAAGCGTGAAGGCGGAGGAAGTGGTTTTGGAAAATCATTATATGGATAAAGAACTGTGGGTGGGCATCAACGCGGAGCAGGCGAAAGAATATGAGACGTTTTACGAGACGAAAAGCGTTTACGGAAACTGTGCAAATGTGACGGACGGCCGTTTTGAGGCTGAGAAAGAGAGGATATGCCTTCGCTTTGCGTTGGACGGCGTCTATGAGTATCGAAGTATTTTTGAGGATCATACCCTGTATGTGGAGTTTGTGCCCTCAAAAGAAGTGTATGAAAAGATTATTGTGATTGATCCCGCTTATGGCGGCGAAGAGCATGGTATTACGGCGGACGGCCTTCTTTCTAAAAATATAACGCTTGATGTTGCAAAGGCGTTGAAGGCCATGTTTGACGAGAGCGATATCAAGGTGTACTATACGAGAATGGATGACAGTAATCCCGCGGCGGCGGACAGGGTGGAGCTTGCGGCGGCGACAAAGGCGGACATGTTGATCCGCATAGAGGTGAGCGGCGACGAGAACAGTAAACTCTATGGGACATCGGCAGTTTATAACAGTAAATTCTTTATTCCCGGTTTCGGCAATGTGGAACTTGCAGATCTTCTTGAGCGGGAGGTGGTCACGTCGATCAGCGGTAAGGCGTGCGGTCTGATCGAGTCCACGGAAGCGGATTTGGTCGTGAGCAGCGCTACGGTTCCGGCGGCGGCGATTCGGGTAGGATATCTGACGAACAGCCAGGAGGCTATCTTGCTGCAGCGCGAGGATTATATCAAGCGGATTGCGGAAGGAATTTACAATGCGGTGATAAAAGCCTACTCGGCATAGAGAGCGGAATCATGGAGGTTTGTGTGAAGATTATATTTGCTACGGGAAATGAAGGGAAGATGCGGGAAATTCGACAGATTCTTGCCGATCTTGGGATGGAAATTTTTTCAATGAAAGAGGTCGGGGTGAATCCGGATATTCTTGAGGACGGAAAGACCTTTGGAGAGAAT
>ERZ778517.1440-NODE-1440-length-17627-cov-5.127817_pt1 | contig 17627 bp, 13 predicted proteins | sample MGYA00510341_ERZ778517 | MGnify/ENA primary metagenome ERZ778517 (study PRJEB29527, sample SAMN07138964) | mouse gut metagenome | material: feces | host: mouse | place: China:Nanjing | collected 2016-01-25 ... | reverse complement strand
GGGTGGACTTGCCGGCGCCGTTCTCCCCCAGCAGAGCGTGAACCTCTCCTGCCCGAAGCTGCAGATTTACATTACTTAACGCCTTTACGCCCGGAAAAGATTTGCTGATTCCTTTCATTTCAAGTAAATATTGCTCACCCAACTTCTATCACCTCCTCGTATGAAAAATCGCCGCCAGGCAGCGACGATTTGGTTTAACACTGTCGCAATTTCGTATAGGATGATAAAGAGTGCCCGCCAATGCTGACTGACACTCTTTCAGTTCCCTGCCAATTCGCAAAAATGACCTGCTTACTGCCATGCGTCTGTTCCGAACTCGTCAACATTATCTGCTGTGATCAGGAAAGTCTCGATCGGAATAAACTCTTCTACAGTCTCGCCATCCAACCACTTGTAAGCCGTCTCAGCAATCGTCTTGCCGATGGTGATAGGGGACTGCGCGCCAGTACCTTCAATCATGGTATCCTTTAACAGAGCCTTGATATCCGGAGAACCGTCTACACCGTAAATCTTGGGCGCTACACCCGCCGCATCCGCCGCTGCATATGCACCGAGAGCCGTGGGATCATTACCGCCAAAAATCGCTACTACATCAGGATTTGCCGTCAGCAGATCCGTTGCCTTCTCGTTAGCCACCTGCTGATTACCCTGCGCATCCTGCTGTCCCACTACGTTGAAGGTCACGCCGGACTCTTCGATCGCTTTTAAGAAACCGTCTGTTCTGTCTGTTACGGACTGCATGGTCGGGGAATCCAGAACGAGAATATCGCCGCCCTCCGGACATTTCTCAGCCAAATCCTTACCACACACATAACCTGCGTTGTAGTTATCGGAACCTGCATAAGAAACCAGATAGCTCATGTCGCCCACCTGCGTATCGAAACCGAACATCGGGATGTCCGCATCCTTCAGCATATCGAGCGCAGGGATGATACCGTCCGCGTCTACCGGATTGACAAACATCAGGTCGACACCTCTGGAGATCATATCCTCGATCTGATCGATCTGAGTGTTGGAATCGTTAGCAGGATCCATGGAAACCAATGTATCACCGTGAGCCTCTACCACTTCCCTGATCGCGCCCTCCAATGCCACGAAGAAAGGATTGGTGCCGTCCATACAGGTGTAACCGATGATTCTGCCGCCCTCGGATGCCGCGGGCGCTTCCGCCTCAGCCGAAGGAGCCTCCGCCTCTGCCGCAGGCGCTTCCTCCTCTGCCGCAGGCGCTTCCTCTGCCGTAGGAGCTTCTGCCGCAGGCTCTGTCGCCGCAGGAGCCGCCTCGCCGCCACCGCCGCAGCCTGCAAGGATCGTTGTCAACATTGCGGTACATAAAACAGCGCTTACCAGTTTTTTCTTCATCTCAATTTCCTCCCTTGAGTTATTTGATAAGAAGATTATAAGTGTTTTCTTTCCTGCCGACACCTGTCCTTTGTAATGAAACTCTTATGACATCTGTCACATTTTCATATGACAATGTCAAAGTGCGCATAAGCAGACTCAGGATGCTGCGCATCCTTCGTTCGCGTTGCTCGTCATAAGGCTTCCAGAATATGCCCTCATGCAAGCATAGCGCATATTCTGCAATCCTTCCGGCTCTGCTTATGCGCGCAAAAGAAGGAGAAGACCCTGCGATCTTCTCCTTCTTAGATTTTGTATATCCATGTCTGCATTTCCGGTTTTAAACCGTCGGCAGACCCGCAAATCCTTTTGCCAAATCTTCATCCGTAGGAATGTAATCCGACATCTCTCCGTCGTGAAACTTCCCGTAAGCCACCATGTCAAAATATCCCGTGCCGGTCAATCCAAAGACAATCGTCTTCTCCTCGCCCGTCTCCTTGCACTTCACCGCCTCGTCCACTGCTGCCTTGATGGCGTGGGCGCTCTCCGGCGCGGGCAGGATGCCTTCCACTCTCGCGAACTCCTCCGCCGCCTTAAAGACTGCCGTCTGCTCCACACTGATTGCCTCAATCAACCCGTCGTCATAAAGCTGTGACACAACGGAACTCATGCCGTGATAGCGCAAGCCCCCCGCATGGTTCGGGGCGGGCATAAAGCCGCTGCCCAGCGTATACATCTTCGCAAGCGGACATACTTTTCCGGTATCACAAAAATCATACACATATTTTCCTCTGGTTAAGCTCGGGCAGGATGCCGGCTCCACCGCGATGATCCGATAGTCCGCCTCCCCTCTGATCTTCTCACCGACAAAAGGAGAAATCAGACCGCCCAGATTGGAGCCGCCGCCCGCACAGCCGATAATCATATCCGGCTTGATATCGTATTTCTTAAGCGCCGCCTTCGTCTCCTCACCGATAATCGACTGGTGCAGCAGCACCTGGGACAGCACGCTTCCCAGCACATAACGGTAACCTTCCCTCTCTCCGGCCACCTCTACCGCCTCGGAGATGGCACAGCCGAGACTGCCTCCCGTTCCCGGAAACTCCTCCAGAATTTTCCGCCCCACATTGGTTGTGTCGGAAGGCGACGGTGTCACCTGCGCGCCGTAGGTGCGCATCACCTCACGGCGAAACGGTTTCTGTTCATAGGAAACCTTCACCATATAGACATGACAGTCCAGATCAAAATAAGAGCATGCCATAGACAGCGCCGTGCCCCACTGACCGGCTCCCGTCTCCGTGGTAACGCCCTTGAGCCCCTGCTGTTTCGCGTAATATGCCTGCGCAATGGCAGAGTTGAGCTTATGGCTGCCGCTCGTATTGTTTCCCTCAAACTTATAATAAATCTTAGCCGGCGTATCCAGCTTCTTTTCCAGACAGTACGCCCGCACCAGCGGCGACGGACGGTACATCTTATAGAAATCCAGAATTTCCTGCGGAATGTCGATATAAGCGTCCGTATCGTTTAATTCCTGCCTCGCCAGCTCGTCACAAAACACCTGACTCAGCTCCTCGAACGTTATGGGTTTCAAGGTGCCGGGATTTAACAACGGCGCAGGCTTATTTTTCATATCGGCACGGACATTGTACCACTGCTTCGGCATCTCCTCCTCTTCCAGATATATCTTATACGGTATTGTTTTTTCTGACATGATTCTTTCTCCCGCTTCTTTATCATGATTCACTGCCAGAATCATATGCTCACGGTTCTGGCAGTCAATGCTTCGGCCTGTGCCGAATCGTTTTCATTTATATCATCGTTTCAGCCTGAATCTGCTCGTCTGCGTCTGCAGCTTGTTCACCTGCTCATACAGCTCCGCGCTGACTGCCGCAGACTCCTCGCTGTTGGCGGTATTGGTCTGCACTACGTTGGAAATCTGTCCGAGCGCCTCGGACACCTGTGAAATCGCGGTAGCCTCTATCTGCACCGCATCGGCGAACTCCTCCACAGCGCCGTTTGACTCTGTGACAAGCGTAAGCGTCCTCTTTAATGACTCGGACACTTCATCCACAATCCTGCTGCCTCTCCCGATCACCTGAACGGAGTTTTCTATCAGATCCTTTGTCGCCTTCGCAGCCGTATCGGACTTCGCCGCCAGATCACGGACTTCTTTCGCCACGACCGCAAAACCCTTTCCTGCTTCGCCTGCCCGGCTCGCTTCTACCGCCGCGTTCAGCGCCAAAATATTTGTCTGGAAGGCAATATTCTCAATCGTGGAAATGATGTTTTCAATCTCCTGCGACGTATTGCTGATATCCGTCATCGCACTGACAAGCTGCTCCATCTGCTGGCTGCTCAAATTCACCTGATCGCCTGTCATCCGCGCGTTATCCCGCATCTCGGTCGCCATCTGTATATTTTTCTCTGCGCTTCTCGCCAAATCCTCCGTCGTGGCAGTCAACTCTTCCACCGCCGCCGCCTGATCGGTCGCGCCCTGCGCAAGCATCTGGGAACTGCCGGACAAACTCTGCGCGTGCCCGAACACCTTGTGCTCCACATTGTTGATATTGGACATGGCCGAAGAAAGAGAAACCGTAAAGCTGTCTATGGACTCAGAAATAGAGCGGAAATCACCGATAAACGGAACCGACGCGCTCACGTCAAAATTACCGCTGGAAAGCTGGCTCATGATACGGTTGATGTCTTCTATATATTGATTAATCCGGTCAATGGATCCTTTCAGCGTTCTGGAAAGATCACCGATCTCATCATTGGCATTGTAATTCAGCTCCACCTTCATGCGGCCCTCCTGCAGCGGGCTGGTTTTCTCCGTGATAAGCAAAATCGGCTTCACCACGCGCTTGATAATATAAATCACCAGACTCAGGAGGAAGAATAAAGTCAGCAAAAGCCCTAGGCCAGTGACAATGTGCATGGTCGACGCCGTCTTCTGCATATTCGCCTCACTGATCTCGTTAAGCTCCGTACCGCGCTCCACGACCTGTTCCAGAAGCCCCACCAGAACACTGAGATTGCTCATAATGGTTTCCTGATAATACGCCTGCGCCTGCGCGGGATCATCTGCATACAGCTCCAGCACATAGATAGCCGACTCATGCAGCTGCTTGTGCAGAGGCTCGAGCTGGTTCCGCAGATCGAGAATCGTCTGATCCTCCGTTCCCGCCTCTCCGTAAAGCCACTGTCCCAGCACACAGCCTGTCGGATCCGTGCTGCCCGTAAACTCCGAACCGTTATATAGCGCGTTGCTCAAATTGGAAGACCACTTGTAATGCGCCGCCTCCGCCTTCTGCGCCCTCTGTAAAAGGGCGTTCACCGCGATATTGGCTTCTGAAGAATCCTCCATTTTATAAATATTTTGGGTTGTCAGTATACTGAAGAGTATCACCGCCAGCAAAGCTGCCGCAACCCGGGTTCCAGCCATAATCTTAATACTTTTCCGCATCCTCTTTTCTCCTTTGACATGTAATATGTATAACCGTTGCCAACAATACTATAGATAACGAGATTGTAGCATAACTGCCGCTTTATTTCAATCGTTTATCATAAAACTGTATTCCAAAATCTGTATCCCAAAAGGCTACTAACGCCCATATATTTCCGGCCTGCGGTCCGGATAACTCTTTGCCGGAGTTCTGTAGGTGTCTGTCTATCCGCAGTCCGGATCCTCCGCGTCAAACAGCTTTCCCGTGGCAAAAGGGCTCCCCACGTCGCAGCGCCCGTGGTGGTACGCCTTCTTCCGTTCTCCCCCGTGAAGCTCCTCCGAGATTTCCACCTTAATGCGGCTGACACCATCCTTGGTCAGATTGTCAAGCATTTTGATTACATCATCAATTTCACTCATCTGTTTTCCTCCGTCCCATAATATGATATGCGGCATACCTCCGAAATACGCGGGCATCCGCAGCCATCGCCTTATATTCCGCCAAAGTGCGCCGCCACTGCCCTGGACGTCTCCCCGATCAACTCGTCCGAGTGGGCGTCCGATACAAACATGGCCTCAAACTGTGACGGTGCCACATAAATACCCCGCTCCAGCATATGCCTGAAATAATCCGCAAACGCTTCTCTGTCACACCGGCACGCGTCCTCGTAGTTTTCCACCTGCCCGCCGGGGACAAAAAACGCCGACAGCAGCGAGCCCGCTCGGTTCACCGTAAGCCCCGCGCTCCGATAAGCCGCCGCCAGCGTCCGCGCCCGCCTGTCAATCCGCTCGTAGATGTCCGGATCGTCCATCAGTATTTTCAGCGTTGCAATGCCCGCCGCCACCGCCACCGGATTTCCCGACAGCGTGCCCGCCTGATAGACAGCCCCGAGGGGTGCAACGCTTGACATGATATCCCGCCTGCCGCCGTAAGCCGCCAGAGGCATCCCGCCGCCCACAATCTTCCCGAAGGTATACAAATCGGCATGTACGCCGGTATATTCGGACGCGCCGCCAAGTCCAAGCCGAAAGCCCGTAATCACTTCGTCAAAAATCAAAAGAGAGTTCTTTTCCTTCGTAATGCGGCGCAAAAATTCAAGAAACCCTTTTTTCGGCGGCACCACGCCCATATTGGCGGCCACAGGCTCCACCACAACCGCCGCCACCTGCCCATGGTTTTCCTCCATCAGCGCGCGCACGGATGCCTCGTCATTGTAGACCGCCGTCAACGTGGATGCCGCATATCCCGGCGGCACACCCGCGCTGTCGGGCACGGACTGGGTCATAAGCCCCGACCCCGCCTTCACCAGCAGTCCGTCGGAATGGCCGTGGTAGTTTCCGGCAAACTTGACGATCTTCTCCCGCCCTGTATAGCCTCTCGCCACGCGCACGGCGCTCATCACCGCCTCCGTTCCGGAGCTGACCAGGCGCACCATCTCTACGTCCGGCACACAGACGCCTATCAGCTCCGCCAGCTCCACTTCCCCCGCTGTCGGAGCGCCGAAAGTAAGCCCACCTGCACACGCCCTCTGTACCGCATCCACCACCTGCGGATGCGCATGTCCCAGAATGCCCGGCCCCCAGGAACAGACATAATCCAGATACCGGTTGCCGTCCACATCGAAAAGCCACGGTCCCTGTGCCCGCTCCACAAAGAAAGGATGTCCACCCACCGCGCCGAAAGCCCGCACCGGAGAATTGACCCCGCCCGGGATCCGCTTCCGCGCCCGTTCATAAAGTTGTTCCGATCCGTCAAAATGCATATTTATATCCCCCATTCAGCCACATCCAAAGCATGATAGGTAATGATGATCTTCGCGCCCGCGCGCTTCATGGCCGTGAGATTCTCCAGCACAATCCTTCTCTCGTCAATCCACCCGTTGGCGGCGGCCGCCTTTACCATGGCGTACTCCCCGCTCACATTGTACACCGCAAGAGGCATGTCGAAAGTAATCGCCGCCTCCTTTAAGACGTCCAGATAGGCAAGGGCAGGTTTGACCATCACAATGTCCGCCCCCTCCTCTATGTCCGCGCGGATTTCCCGCAGCGCCTCCCGTCCGTTGGCAAAGTCCATCTGGTAGCTTTTGCGGTCACCGAATCCCGGCGCCGACTGCGCCGCTTCCCGGAACGGCCCGTAGTAAGCGGAGGCGAATTTCGCACTGTATGCCATAATCGGCGTCTGGGTAAATCCTGCCCGATCGAGTCCCTCCCGTATAGCCGCCACCCTGCCGTCCATCATATCAGAAGGAGCCACCATATCCGCTCCCGCTTCCGCAAGGCTCACCGCCATCTTCACCAGATACGGCAGCGTCTCGTCATTCAGAATCTCCTCCCCGCGCACCATCCCACAGTGCCCGTGGGAAGTGTATTCGCACAGACACACATCCGCCACGATATAGATTTCCGGGTACTTCTCCCGCATATGGCGGACCGCCCGCCGGGTGATGCCGTCGGGGGCATAGGCCTGGCTCCCCTGCGGATCTTTGTATGTCGGAATGCCGAAGAGCATAACGCCCCCGATGCCCGTCTCTCTCACCCGGTCTAAGATTTCGTCCAGACAGTCAATGGAATATTGAAATACTCCCGGCATGGATTCCACAGGATTCTTCACGTTTTCCCCCTCTGTCACAAAAATCGGATAGATAAAGTCCTTTGGATGCAGTCTCGTCTCCTGCATCACAGCGCGGATTCTCTCATCCCTTCTCAATCTTCTGAATCGATACATGGTTATTACCTCCATTCCGAAGCGCCTTTTGCTGAGGAACGCGGGCCAAACTCAAATTCGGCTCTGCGATCCCGAGTTTGTGGCTCCGGCACAAACTCGCGCCCGAACTTGTTCGGGAGTTGAAACAATCAACACATCCGTGTGATTTCTCAATCTTGTCTCCCTTCCCTGCACAGACAGTCCACAATTGCCTCCACGTCGGCCTCCGCCGCAACCAGGGGCGGCTCTGTCACATACTTTCGCACTTCTTTTGCACACTGTTCCCCGATGCAGACATAACGGCTCCTCGTATTTCTGATGCCTTTCTTCTCCATGCCTTCAACATAAGCTCTCGCGCCCATGGCGGAGCCAAAGACAATATAATCCGGCTCCTTTGTGATCACCGCGTCACGCCTCTGCTCCTGCACGCCCAGCTCATAGAGGGCATATTCCTCATAAGGGATTCCCCGCTCGCGGAAAATCCGTGGCAGCACATCGCTCCCCTGCTTTGCGCGCAGGAGCAGCACCCCGCATCGCGCCTCACCTGTTCTTAGAGACTTTCCGCCCGCATCCATGCTTGTCACGCCGTTAAAGCCCTGCTGTCCGTTCAGGTTTTCATCTTCCACATCCCGGCACTCCTCCCCGCCGTCCTTCCTGTTCTCCACCTGCTCTGTCATAAGGATATGCGCAAGTCCCCCTGCCAGATGTGCCGCATCATAGACCTGCGGCATATAATCCTCGTAAATCCCGGCCTCTTGAAGCGCCAACGCCGTCCCCGGGCCGATCACCGCGATTTTCTTATCGGCAAGCGTTCTCAAGTCCCGCCGTTCCCGCCGCATTTTATCCAGAAACACCTGCACCCCGTTTGGACTGGTAAAGACAAGCCATCCATAGTCCGCAAACGCCGGCAGGGGCTCCCGGGCGGGTTTGATTTCCATAAAATGCATATCCCACGGCTGTGCGCCCTTTTCCCGGAGCACGTCGAACAGCCTGTGCGCAAAGTGCGCCGTCCCGGTCACGCCAACCGTGATTCCCGACAAGGGCATTTGAATGAAAGTTTCCCGCTCTACCTCTGCTTTGCCTTCTCCCTCCATGATGAGCTCCAGCTTCGCCACCGCGCCGACCACGATCACCGCCGGGGCGGTAAGCCCCCGCTCCGCCGCCCTGGCAACAAGCTCAAAAAGCGGCGCCCTCACCACTCTCTGCCTCTCCGTCGTTCCATCCATAACAATAGCGCTTGGCGTAAGCCTGTCCTTTCCGGCCGCGAGCAGTCCTACAACGATCTTTGCCAGATGGTGCATCCCCATCAGGATTACCAGCGTGCCCTTAAGCCGTGCCAGCGTCTGAAAATCCAGTTTCAATTCCTCTTTGCCGCCCGCCCCTGCCGCCGTTCCCGTCACCACCGTCACACTGTCGGAAAGCCCCCTGTGGGTCACCGGAATCCCTGCCGCCGCAGGAACCGCTATTGCCGACGTAATGCCGGGTATCACCTCGCAACGGACACCCGCGTCCCGCAGCGCGATAAATTCTTCCCCGCCTCTGCCGAACACATAGGGGTCGCCGCCCTTCAGGCGCACCACCGTCTTCCCCGCCCGCGCCTTTTCCACGAGAAGGGCATTGATTGCAAGCTGTCCCCTGCTGTGGCATTGATACCGTTTTCCCACATATATTTTTTCACAGTCAGGCCGCGTCCACTGTAACAGTTCCTCAGTCACCAGGCTGTCATAGACCACCGTATCGCATTTCTGCAGAGCCTTTAATGCCCTCAGCGTCAAAAGTTCCGCGTCGCCGCAGCCGCCGCCTGTCAGATATACCTTTCCCCCGCTCACTCTCACCCTTCTCCCTAATTCCACAGCCAGTCTGCTGATTTATGTTTCCTTCACAATCTGCACACCTGCTTTCTGTTTTTCTGTTCCGTTATCGGCTGCACCGCACGCCGTTTTTTCCTGTCGGCTTTTCACTTTCCGCGCCGCTTCCCGTGCCAGCCGCCTGCCTTCCTCTATGTTGACCAATCCGGTCACGTTGATCCGTCTCTCCGCATACATCACGTCGAGAAGCAGTCTGCCCGCTCCGCCCGCCGTTTCCAAACTATGCCCGGCCTGCTCGCGCCCTGCTTCCGGGCCATACATAGCCGACTCCCGCTCCCCGCCACAATTATGTCCGTATTTTCCAAGCCTGCACCACGCCGCCGCGGCCTCACTGCAGTCCGCCGAAAGCTGCGCCAGCGCCTCCCGCTCAACAAAATAGCAAAGCTCTGTCTCCGCATCCGAAATCTCTTTACAGATTCCGGCCGCCGCGGAGCCTTCCACCGCCTCCACCGCAAGGATGCCCTGACATGCCGCCGGCAGAAACACTTCCGGGGAGAGCGGATAAAAGTCAAAGGCCTCTTCCCCGTCAGACCCTATTCCCAGCCGATCCAGTCCCGCCTTCGCCAGAATAATGCCGTCGTAACGGCCCTCCTGCAGTTTGCGAAGCCTGGTGTCCACATTACCGCGGATTTCCTCACAGATTACGTTCTCCCAGATTTTTCCTGCGAGGAGCTGCCGCCGCCTGCTGCCGGTACCGAGGCGGAATATATGGCCGCCGTCCCCCGACATTGCCCGCGCCGTACTCTCTTCTGCCAGCCTGCCTTCGCATCCCCGGCAGACTTCCCGCCATGCTCTCGATCCCGTCCGGTCTTTCTTCTCCGTATCTTCTACGCTCACCAATTCGCGTTCCCCATATAAATTCTGCCGCAAAACCGGCACTCTGCCTCCCTTCGGCGCCACGAGCACGTCCCGCGCATCAGCCCTCGGCAGCACCGCGGCAGTCGTCAGCCCGTCCGCCAGCTTCATGGGCAGATCCTTCGCGGAATGTACCGCCAGATCAATCTGCCCGGCGAGCAGCGCCCGCTCCAGTTCTGAAGCAAACACCCCCTTGTCGCCAAGCGCCGAAAGCGGCCTGTCCTGAATCCGGTCTCCCCTGGTGCGCAAAATGACCAGTTCAGTCACTATGTCGCCGCACGCCCGTTCCATTGCTTCCTGCACAAGTGCCGCCTGTCGCAAAGCCAGTTTGCTCCCTCTGGTGCCAATTCTGATTTTGTTCATGTTTCCGGCATTCCTTCCTCTGATTATACAACCGACAGCCAATCAAATGCTCCCGCTCTTAACCAGATTCGTCAACTCCTCCGCAGTTACCTTCTTTTTTCTCTCCAAACATTCCATACAGTAAGAAAACAGCTCCTCAAACAGCTTTTTCCTGTCTTCCTCCCCCGCTACCAGTTCCAATACCAAAGGCCGTATTTGACCCAACAAGTTAATCACTTCCCCGAATGACTCCGGCAGCATCCCCGCAATCTCCTGTCTCACCCACGATGCCGCCAGCGGACTTTTCCCGTCTGTGGAAATCCCAACGGTAAGCGGTCCCTCCTTCACAAGCGCCGGGAAGAAAAAGGTACATCTCTCTCTGTCATCCACCACATTGACGGGAATCCGCTTTTCTTTGCAGATATCCGCAATCCGTCCGTTTAGCGCCTCGTCGTCCGTAGCCGCAACCACAAAATCCGCGCCCCGCAGATCTTCCGCCCGAAAAGCCCGCTCCTCAAAATGAAGGGAGACCGCCGCGTCCTTTTGCAGCGACTCTCCCTGTATTCTCACGCACGCCTCAATATCCGGCGCAATCACCGTCAGTTTCGGATCGAAGGCAAGCAGCTTTTCCACTTTTCGGGCAGCCACTTTTCCGCCGCCCACAATCACGCCGCGTTTTCCCTCAAGTTCCACAAAAAAAGGAAAATATCCCATGCAAATGCTCCCTATTATCGCATGACCAAATCGGTCAGCGCATTGCCGCCCACACCAGATTTCCTATTCACTTTCTATAATATCTGGCGTAAACAATCACTTCAGCACCTTCAAAACCGCTTCAAAGGAGCCGCTGTCCAACCCGTCCCGCAGCAGATAGAGCAGTTTTTCCGCCGAGAAATCCGCGTACCGCTCCTTCCAGTGCGTGTCAGCCTCCGTAAACCGGTGGAATGCCAGCGCCTTGCAGAGCTTTTCCAGCTCCTCCGCAAGAATCTCCTCCGCGTCCGCAAACGCCTGCTGCTTGCGCCTGTTGTTCTCCTCCGCCAGCTTTTTGATATCATCCAATGCCACGAGACGGCAATGCGCCAGTTTCCCGATCTCCGCATCCAGATCCGGCGGCATGGATATGTCGATAAAAAGCCGATTCTTCGGAGACTGCATTGCCTCTCTGACCCGTCCTGCCGTCAGCGTATAGTGGGGACTGGCGGTTGCCGATATAATGGCGTCCGCCTCTTCCAAGGCGGCATATCGGTTCTGATAATCCACATGCTCCACCTGCTCGCCGCCGCTTTGACAGATGCCTTTGTGCGACCGCACCGTAGCTATGATGCGGACATTTTTCTGACTGAGCAGATTCTTTAAAATAATGCCGCCCATCTGCCCGCTGCTGCCCATCAGCAGCACCGTTTTATGAGGTATCGGCAGATGCGCCACTTCATTGACTGCTAGAGTCGATACAGAGACCGCCGTCTTAGAGATCATCGTCTCTGTCTTCACCCGCTTGGCACAGGCGAGCGCCGCCTGAAAAACCGTGTTCAGCTCATACCCGGTATACCCGGCTTCCTTTGCGGAAAGGTAGGCGTCCCGCGTCTGCCCGAGAATCTCATCCTCCCCGATGACCATGGACTCCATGCCGCATACCACGCTGAAAAGATGGTGCAATGCTCTTTGCCCCTGATATCTTCTAACAAGCTTTCTGATCTGTTCGCCGTCGCACTCCGAAAATGTCCCCAGTGTCTCCTCCAACGCCCGGAAACGATTTTCCTCCCCCGACACATAAATTTCCGTGCGGTTGCAGGTGGAGAGGAGCACACACGCCTCCACCCCCGCGGCCGCATGGACTTTTCTCAGGAAATCATCTGTCTTTTCTTTTGGGATGTAAAACTTCTCCCGCTCCCCGGAATCCGCCGTTTTATGACTGATACTGATACACTCCATTTTTTCTGCCGCTTACTCCTCATAACATCTTCAGCCAGAGAGTTTGACCAAATCGGTCATTCTCCCTAAGCATGACATAGTGATACTCAGACACCATGTATCAGATGTCTTAATATCACTTCCTATCCTCATTAACAGGTCGCCCCGCCTTTCAGATGCACCTTTGCACCGAGAATCTCTTCTTTCCTTGCAAGCAGATCGTCTGCCATAAGCTGCGCCTGCACGTTCTCAAATCCCAGCCTGCTTATGGTATCCGCAAAGCGCTCTCCCGTATTGCCCTGCTCGCGGAACAGCAGGATAGCCTTCTCCAGAACGGAAAGCACTTCCTCTTCATCCAGAAATATCTTATCCAGCTTCTGCCCATGGGCCACTCTCTTGCCCCAGCGTCCGCCGATATAGATGCGGTAGCCGTACGCGCTCTCCTCCGACGCCTTGAAGGGACATTTCCCCACACAGCGCCCGCAATTGTTGCATTTGTCGGGATCGATCACCAGCTTGCCGTCCACTACCTGCGACGCCTCCACCGGGCACGCCAGCGAAACCTGACAGATCTTACAGCCCCGGCACTTCTCCAGATCCATGGCCGGCACTCTCTGTCCCACGATGCCGAAGTCATTCAGATCCGGCTTCACGCAGTTATTCGGGCAGCCGCCCACCGCGATCTTAAACTTGTGCGGCAGCTTCACGGAAGCGTAGCCGTGGAAGAAACGCTCATGTATCTTGTCGGATAAGGCGTAGGAGTCTAACAGCCCGTACTGGCAGGTCGTTCCCTTACATGCCACCACCGGACGCACCTTGGAGCCGGTTCCGCCGGTTTCCAGACCTTCCTCCGCCAGAAAGGCACGGATATTCTCGATCTGGTCAAAGGGCACGCCCACGATCTCCATGGTCAGACGCGTCGTCATAACCACGTCGCCGCTTCCGAACCGCTCCGCCGCCTCCGCGATTTTTTTGTGCTCCGCCGTGGTGATCTTGCCGTTTCTCGTGATCACACGGACGTTAAAATTGTCTGTTCCCTTGTTGTGCAGGCAGCCCAGCGCCTTCACGCGGGTAATCTCCTTCGCGGGCACCGTCACCACACCGGGCCTGCTCTCCACTTTCACCACGTTGAAGAAGGAGGAGCCCTCCAGCACCTTCGTGTTCGTGTAGCCGTAGCGTTTCAGCCTGTTCTGCAGAAGATATGCCCTCTTGCCCTTGGCGCAGACAAGCAGAAGCTTCTCATCCTTGGAAAGCCCCGGCACCTCGCCCTTTACCTTGAGCAGATCCACGTAAGTCGCCCCCGCAATCGTCGGTCCTGCGGGATTTACGTCGATCACGCGGTACCCTTCGGCTGCCCCCGCCAGATATTCCGCGGGCGTGAAACTGTCCATATCACCCGTTATTTTATTTAACAGCATATGTACCGCCTGTACGAAGGGGTGGATCGCCGTGGAGAAAGGCGGCGCATAAGACAGATCCAGACAGGTCATCTGCTCAAGCGTGGCTCCAAAAGTCACAGCCATCACACCGATATCCGTCACCTTATCCACCGCGCCCGGTCCCAGCACCTGCACGCCAAGCAGCTTGTGTATCGCTTTGTCCGCCACCAGCTTGATCGCAAACCATGCGCTGTCGGGATAGTAGTGCGCCTTGTCGTCCGTCACCGCCAGCACGCACACCGGGTCATAGCCAGCCGCCTTCGCCTGCTCTTCGGACAGCCCGGTTCTGCCGCCCGAAAGCCCCGGGAGCTTGACCACGCCAGTCCCCAGAACGCCCGGATACGCCACATCCCGGCCGCCCAGCGCCAGCGCGAGGGTGCGTCCCTCCATGTTGGCGGAGGAACCCATGGGCGACCACTGCCGCTCCCCTGTGAGACGGTTCTTCACCATGGCGCAGTCGCCCGCCGCGTAGACGTCCGCCACGTTCGTCGCCATCCTGTCATCCACCAGTATCGTTCCCTTACACATTTCGATTCCGGTATCCTGCAAAAAGCCCGTGTTCGGGCGGATACCGATGGAAAGAATCACCACGTCCGCAGGAAGCAGCCCCTTGTCCGTCTGCACCCCTTCCGCTCTCACGTCCCCGGTCACACCCTCCAGCTTCGTGGACGTCATCACTTTGATGCCTTTCTTCGCCAGATGGCGCACCGCATAAGCCGCCATCTCTGTATCAAATCCCGGCATGATCTGGGGCGCCATATCAATCAGCGTCACCGAAAGCCCTTTTTCCAGCAGATTCTCCGCCACTTCCAGTCCGATGAAACCGCCGCCCACTACCACGGCGCGCTTTATGTCGTCACCCGCTATGTAATCCCTCGTCTCGATGGCATCGTCCGGCGTGCGCATCACGAAAACGCCCGGCAGATTTAAGCCCGGCAGAGGCGGTACGACCGGGGAAGCCCCCACCGCCACGATGCACGCGTCATACGCATAGACTTCCTCCGCGCCCGTGCGCAGATTCTTCGCCACCGCCTTCTTTGCGTCCGTGTCAAGCGACACCACTTCCCGCTGGGGATAAACCATGGCGCCGGTGAGAGAACTGTATTTCTCCGGCGTATTGACAATAAGCTGCTCCTTCTCCGGGATCGCCCCGCCCACATAATAGGGAAGCCCGCATCCCGCGTAGGAAATGTCCCTGCCCTTGGTGACAATGGTCACCTCCGCCTCCGGGTTTACCCTCTTGAATTTTGCCGCGGCTTTCGTCCCCGCCGCCACGCCGCCGATCACAAGTAATCTCATAGCATACCTCCTCTTTCCTGATAAAAACCAACCTCATGTTCTCCCAAAAACATGCTCATTGCGTCTTAAAACATTATAGAAATTCGAAATGCTCTGCTTTTCATCATGGCATAAAAATATGCAAAAAGCAACTTCGCACTGCCACGCATTCGTCACCTCAAATTTTCATCAATATACGCAAAATAAGCTTTTTTATTGACATCCCCTTCATTTGAGCGATACCACTCTGCAGATTCCTTTAACCCCTCCTCCATAGAAATGGTATCCGGATAGACCGCCTGCTGCTTGTGCACATCCAGCACGTATTCATAGTCATAAAAACTGAAATAGTTTCTCTGCTCGATCTCTTTAGAAACATTCACAAAAGAAGGTTCTTTGCCGAAACAGGCATAACACATGGTCACCCATTCTTTGACTGATACAGTCACTGTATTTCCCACATTCAGAATATGGGCGTTAGGTTTTGTCTCCATGATCGCTTCCATAACGCCGCACAGGTCCCTCACATGAAAAAACTGCAGCCGCTGTCCGCCGTCTCCCGGCAGATAGAACTTTCGGTTCGCCTTTGCGCAGTCGAACACAAACGCCTCCCTGTACACGTTATTCATCGGACCATATAAATATGGCGGTCTTAAGATATACGCATCCGGGACTCTTTTTAACAGCTCCGTCTCCGCCTCCATTTTGTCCGTCCCGTACTTTCCCCAAAACCGATTGACTGCACTTGGAGATTCTTCCCGGAAAGGCTTCTCCGCGTCCTCCGGGTACACCGCGCCCGAACTGACCATAATGTACTGCCCAAAGGAACCGAGCGCATCGCACAGGTCTGTGATGTCCCGCGCGTCATAAGAAGTTATGTCAACCACGGCATCAAACGAAATCTGCCTTAATTTGTCACCGAGACAGTGCCTGTCTCCCTCGATCAGTCTGACGCCGTCCACCTGTGGCTTCGTATTTCTGTTGAGCACATAAACCGCATATCCCCTCTGCACAAAATACGCCGCCGCATACTTGCTTACAAACGTGGTGCCGCCTGTAATCAAAATTTTTTTCATCCTGTCCCCCTGTCCCCAACAGACCAATGATGCCCATCTTATTTATTGTAGCATAATGCCCCGCCCGACATCAACGGTCTGCCGAGCGGACAGATTTGGCAGCTTTGACAGATACAGGAAAACAACAGTTGACAAATGCCCTCTTTAATGATAAATTTCTTTTAATATCATTCCCATGAGGGAGTAGCAAGCGTATATCGTAGCAAGTCAACATACTGACCGTCCGGTCTGGCTTGTTTTAAATTGCGAGACTCATGTATAGTGAAACTATACGTGGAGTCTGCATTATTTTTGACACATACCAGGTATAGTTTCCGAAACTGTACTTGGTTTTTTTATGCACAGCCCCATGCAGCAGCAGTATGCCGCTAAAGCGGCGCATGGGGCGCACAGCGAGTAGGGGAAAAAGAATCTTCCCTACACGACCTATTTTATATTTTAACGCAGGAGGAACAAAAGATGGAGTGGAGTTTATTGTTTTTCTTGAACAGCGCGCTGCTTGGTGTCGGGCTTTCCATGGATGCCTTTTCCGTATCACTGGCAGACGGATTGCACGAACCTGACATGACACGAAAAAAAATGAGCGGCATCGCCGGGGTTTTCGCCTTTTTTCAGGCGGCAATGCCGATGACGGGGTGGATTTGCGTACACATGTTTATCCGGTATTTTACGGCTTTTCAGAAGCTGGTGCCATGGATTGCTCTGGCGCTCCTGCTGTTTATCGGCGGCAAAATGTTTGCAGACGGCATAAAAGGCGGCAGCGGAGAAACAGAAAAACCCGGGACAGACATGACTGCTCTCCTGCTGCAAGGGATCGCCACCTCCATTGACGCTTTGTCCGTCGGCTTTACCATCGCGAAGTACGGCTTCGTCATGGCCTTTGTCTGCGCCCTGATCATCGCGGTAGTAACCTTTGTGATCTGCATGGCCGGACTGGACATCGGAAAGAAATTCGGAACAAAATATTCCGACAAGGCCGCTTTGCTGGGCGGCACCATCTTAATCCTGATCGGCATTGAAATTTTCGTGACGGGTGTATTTTAGAATTGAGATATGCCGCCGAATTGTTTATAATAATAAGTAAGAAGGAAAACACAGACAGCAGCAGAAAGGGGGACGCATTTATGTATCATATCATCACCATCGAGCGGCGTTATGCCAGCGGGGGACACGAGATCGGAAAAAAACTGGCGGAGGCGCTGGGATATAAACTTTATGACCGGAATATCCTGTTGGAAGCGGCGCAGAAACTCGACATACCGTTTTACAATATTGAAACGCTCGAGGAGAGCAGCTCCGGCAATGTCCTTTTAAACCTTTCCAAGACCCCTCTGGGCGGACTTTCCGGCAATAAAAATCTGCCCCTTGCAGACC
>ERZ778517.1426-NODE-1426-length-17746-cov-10.032898_pt1 | contig 17746 bp, 17 predicted proteins | sample MGYA00510341_ERZ778517 | MGnify/ENA primary metagenome ERZ778517 (study PRJEB29527, sample SAMN07138964) | mouse gut metagenome | material: feces | host: mouse | place: China:Nanjing | collected 2016-01-25 ... | reverse complement strand
TATAGCAGGGTTTGTAAGCGCTTTAAAGAATAATTGATGATGAATTATCTTGATTGGCCTAATGATCAAGTACCCGCTATATCTTGGATCTAAATGTTGTAGTCCATCATAAATAAAAATTACTTTCCAACTACAGGAAAGAGAGGTGTTGATCATACACCTTTTACACCGTCAATCGCAGCAAACTATCATACACAAATAATTCCCTTTATTTAAAGCTGATTTACATTTTTCTAGGGGAAAGTCTAACCATATTTCACACTTTTCTAGGGGAAAATCGCGTAAAAAAAGTGGCATCCATCTTTCTTCTCCGGTTTTAAAGAAAGAAAATTTCTACCACTTTTATTCCAATTACTCTACACCTAACGCTTTGAATACCGCGTCCTTCGGATCCGTATAAAAAATTAATTGAAAATGACCAATCAGTTCTGCCGGTACTGACGCCAGATCCGCAGCCGATACGATGGGAAGCAACACTTTTTTGGCTCCGCAATCCAAACACAACTGCAACGTATGCGCGAGCTCATCCACTTTATGGAGGGTTCCGGCAATCGAAATATCGCCAAGAACAGCAGTACCGCTGATGACTGATTTTCTTAAGCCAATCGACACTAAGGAAATCGTCGCCGATAACGACAACGTATCCGTCATCCCAATGCCTTGCAAGTCTTGCACATTCAAAACAAAATCATTGTTGGCCATGGACAAGGAACGGCTCATTGTGCTGACGTTCGCTTTTAAATAGTTATAGGCTGTATTTACCGCTTCTTTCGCTTTTGAATCAAAGGTATGACCTTGTCGGACGTTTCTTAATCATTGAAAACAATCATCCTCAATTCTACCTTCAACATGTTTGGTGATGAACCGGAGTAAGTATATACTGTTCGACTCGGTTAAACTAATACATATAACAAATAATTTATTTAAAGCATCAAATTACTCTCGTGATAAGAAAAGGCTTCGTGAAATCCTTTTCTTATGAATAGAAAGTTAAAAATTTAAATATTTATTCCTCAATGTTAGCTTCAAAGATGCATTCGTCAAGATTTGTTGTTTCGCTTTTTCTATATAATCATTATCAAGTTCCTTATTCGCAAGTCCTTTTGATATTTCTTTTTTCAAATTACAAATCAACAATAGTTTCTCATAATCCCTTTCTTGAATGATTTCTTTAATTTCTAATATCTTAGATTCATATACACCCTCTATATTAAAATTTGTAATCTCCTGCAAATTGGATTTCATCCTTTCTAAAGAACTATCTTCTTCTATTTTTTGAGTGGCTAATTTCTCATCAATTGCAGTTTTGGTACTCGTTAATGCTATTCTTTCTATTTTTTTTTCTACAATAGAGAAAAACTTATTTTTAAATTCTTTTATCCTATCGCTATAGTCTTGCGGAAAAAATATCTTCAGCACACCATTTAAAACGCTATCGTCTAGTAATAGCATTTCAATTTCATTAACCGGAATAACTACTATATTATTACTTTGGGCATTCTCTATATATCCCTTCGAATGATTATCTCCATCAATTATTCCATACGCTTCAGCATTTAACCATGTCATTTTAGATAAAACGCTTCGATATCTCACAACTTCATGATGTCCTCCCACTGGAATAATAGTATATTTTTCTCCCAAAATAGCTCGGTAGATATAATAATCTAAGCTTGATTTATCATCTCCTTCGCAAAACACGATTGGTTTATTGCTACCCAATATCTCTGTCATTAATGTTTGAGGAAGTTCAAAGTTATTATCTAAAAAATCAAATTCCCATTTATTAGGGTATTCGAACTCTTTGATCCAAGCAATTTGAATTCCATTTCTTCCAAGAACAAAGTCAATTGAATGAGTAATAAAAATAAACTGGCAATCCTTCCTTTCTTCTAATAACAAATCCCATAAAGTATTCGTTAAAGAAGGATTTAAATATGTTTCAGGTTCATCTACAACAATAAAGCTATCTTTTTTAGCCATTAGAACACTCATGATATAATATAAAACTGACTTTTCTCCTTCAGAAAGTCCATTCACATGGTAATGTTTATCTCCTTTTTCACAAAATAAATGTTGGAAGGACTCTGGATTATATTTCAATTGAATATTAGGAAAAAGTGTATTAAAAATCCTTCTTGTTTTATCAAAGACAGTTTTATCATTCTCAGATTTAATTCCTTTATCATGACATTCCGTTAAATATGAAACATGATTTGCTCCCATAGCTATAATTAATTTAGTAAACTGATTATTTTGAAAACAGAAATACTCATAATCATTAAACGTTTTGCTTTTGTTAATATTATTTTCTAGCAACATTTTCTCTAAATCTAACATTCTTGTAGTCAACACATTTGAATCATTCAATGAAAAGAATAAATTTTTTTGTGCTGGAATAACCGAGATATATTGCTTATCTTCACCTTTTAAAGCATTTGCCAAACTTGTCTTTCCACTTCCGTTACCGCCGATTAAAACAATATCATTCTTATATTTCGAAAAATCTTGTAACAAAATTATACTTGCAAAGATTTTAGATAAATCCTCGTAATATAATAACTCGTAAAATATATATTGATTTCCAAATACTAACAGTTCTGAATCATTAGATGATAGAAGATTATTTTCATTTTGCATATAATCTGATTGTAAATATTGATTATACAGTAATATACATTCATCTATCAAATTATTCATATGTTTGCTCAACATATTTTCTTTTACAATATCTAAATTAATTAAAGAATTTAAGAACTCGATTTGTCTATTTACATAACCACAATCATTTTTATAGAGTTCATCAAATCTATCTTCGGAATAAATTACTGGCTTCCCATTTACATTATCCGTCGTTCTCAATTTGAAAGTGTCTAAATAAAATCCTTTTAAAATATCATAATTATCGTTCAAATACTTCTTATACGCCTCCCAATAGTATTGGATTTTATTTAATTGCTGTTTTTTATCTTCCATTTTCTTCACCTATGTATCACTTTTATAATCTATCATTTTTTGATTGATTTATTTTTATTTCCTTTTGGTCCCAGATTGCGAATAGCTTGAGCGCAAATCTCTGTTAACGGTTCGCCAATAGCTGCTTTATAATTAAATCCAAGCAATTGCATTGTTTTAAGAGTATCGACAGTTATCAACTCTTTAATTTGTTCAAAACTATTAAGTTGATCATTTTCATCAAATTCTCCAAATTTTTTAAAAATATCTAATGCTTTCGTAATTGTAGCCTGTAAATGTTTTATATCTTCTTCACTAATATTAATTCTCTCTACTTCCGATCTATACTCTTGTGCAATATGTACTGCTTCTTCTCTCTCGGTAAGTAATTCGCTGATTATTTCATCATATGCATTACGAATATCTTCAATATTTTTTTCGTTTTTTATTACTTTAACTCTTTTTCTTACAGCCGAAGCAGTCCCTTTTACAGCCATTTTTCCAAGTTCTACGCCTAATTCAGCTATATGTTGAGCATATAAATCATCCATTTTTTTCTTTCTCCTTCTTATTTATCAAAATACTCCAACTCTTTTAATGACAAGCCTTTTACTAGGATTTGCTTATCCTTTTCTTCAATTGGTTTTAATTTCTCTAGTGCTTTAAAATAATCGAGATCACCAAAAATGCTATTATTTGAAGCACTGACTAAAATCATCTTCCATTCCGTTACTCCGTCAACATGTCGGTCTTTCGGTAAGCCCGCATCTGTATCTTCGATTAGAATAAGGTCCCCTTGTTTTCCTTTTAAATAAACTCATAACATCAACACACAAACGGAATCAAATGGTATTTTACTTTCCGCTCGTACTCTTTATATCCATCTGATATTTTTTATAATATCTTCGTTTTATTCTCGATTCGCTTCACCAGAATGAGAGGATAGGTCAAAAAAATCAGAAATGAATATGAAGAACCGAGGACTAATAGCATTGATAAGAACAAGAACACGGTTATCATATACATCGGATGTCGAACAATCCCATATAACCCGGCATCAATGACTTTTTGATTTTTTTGACCTTCAATGATGGGGGATAAATATATATTCTCTCTTAATACTTCCGCATCAAAAGATACAATCCAAAGAAAAAGAGGGTTCCAAATCAAATTACCCAGTTTGGCAAAATCAACCATTGATAACGCACATTCAACCCGGCAATCGTAAAGCCAGCCACAAACATGACTCCACTCAATACGATCGTTGTTCTTTGTTCCAATTTTTCTTCTTTTACCTTCAGCCGTTTAGCAAGTAACATGGGATTTTTAACTATTATAACAAATCCTGCAATAAACATTGAGATAAACAAAACCCCTATAAATAGTTAACCATTACAATAACCGGATGTTCTGGCACATCCAAATCAAAATCCTATTACTAGAAGCACTCCAGCTACAAAACGAACTAAGCCTCTTATCAATAATTTTGTTTTCATCTTCTTATTCCACAATTGAAATTCCCGAATCAGCAAACACGCCATTCACCTGCTCATCAAGCCACTGTTTTGTAAACAACGTCGAATACTGCCGCTGCGAATGCGCCTGCGCCAGCTGTTCCGTATAGTCTTTCAACGGATAAATGTGAAAGTTCGTGTACTCCCCCTCAAAATGATTCACGATCGGAATGATTTGCGGATCCAGCACTTCCACCTGTTTTTCACCCGTCTTCTTCAACGTAAACTGCGCAATCGCGCCCACTTCGTACATATCCTGAAACGTCTCGTCGGCCCGGTCCACCAAATACGCCGAAGAAATCAAATTACCCAGCGAATAAAAGCACAACGTCTTGTTACCATTGGCCCCCGTCAACCAGGTCGCCGACTGAATCGTGTGTGGATGGTTGCCCACGATCACATCGGCTCCCGCGTCCGCGATCTGCTGCGAAAGCACGGTCTGCGCCTCGTTCAATTCATACGTAAACTCCGTGCCCCAATGCATGCACACAATGACGCAATCGCTTTGCGCCTTCGCTTTGGCGATATCGTCCATCAACACCGCGATCCTGTCGCTGTACGCGTCCCAGAAAATATTGACCCGCCAGTCCGTATCCGCCGGCTGGTTCGTCGCGTATGTCCACGAAACGACACCGATCCGGATCCCGTTCACATCCGCGAACGATACAGCGTCCCGCTCTTCCGGTGACAAAAACGCCCCCGTATGGCCAATGGACTGCGCGTCCAGATTTTGAATCGTCTTCTCCAATCCTTCCACGCTGCGATCCATCGCGTGGTTGTTGGCCAGCGTCACGTATTCAATCGAATTGTCCTTCATGTTTTTTGCCGTCTCTGCCGGCGCGTTAAAACAATAATCCGCGCCCGCCAAACCAAGCGCCTCTCCCGCGATTGGCACTTCCAGATTCGCCAGCGTCCAGTCGTCGTTGGCAAAATACGGCGAAAGATCCGCCATATAGTCGCCCCAGCCTCCATTGCCAAACGCGTTCACGAAGCCATCCTCCAGCAGCAAATCCCCCGTCACCGTGATCCGCGCCGTATCCGCCGGTTCTTCTTTTTGCTCGACCACATCCTCGTTCTTCGCCGTTGTCAAACGGGAAGAAACAAACGCGTGGACTCCCCAAACGATCCCGCCCGTCAACGCGAGCGCAACCCCCGCAACCAGCGCGATTCTTCCTTTGTGTATTTTTCTTTTTCTCTTCATGGATAAAAACCTTTCCTTATCCATTATAAGATCGGTTCCGTTTCGTTTTCAATCCTCGACTTTTCCACGATCTCCATCTCCACCACCTTCAGCAAGTCGATTTTCCGTTTCACGATATCAATACGACGTTCTTCCAGGCAAAAACGCGACACCATCCCTGTCACTTCCACAAACACATCCTCGCTTTGAAACACGACCCGCAGTACATCGCCAACCCGCACTTGCGCCAGCGTCACATCCAGCTGCTCCCGCTCATCCTCCGAAAGAACGCGCGGGGGCACGATCACTTTTTCCTGCTGCGCCAGCAAATCCCGGAAGCCAGCCAGCGCGTCAAACGACTGAAAGAGCTGCGCCCGGGCCGCGCGGTTGCCCTTATTCATGATGGCCTCCAATGAGCGTGTTTCGCGTTTTCGCTGTCGCTTTTTCCAATGCGTCCGTTCCCCGCCATATCGCGTTGCGACCATATTTCTGTTTGATCTCCACAAGAACTTCCTGCATTTTTTTCTCCTTTTCCAACGCGTCCACATCCGTGAACAAATCCCATTGCTCCATTTCTTCCTCGCAAAGATGTCCAAACGAAAGCCATAACCGGCGAATAGGACGATCCTTTTTTACGATTCGCCAAAACAAACCGACGCATTGCTCCCGCAGCACGCGGTAGGAGCTAGTCAAAACAGCCAGCGTTTGACTGCCATGGGAGGAAGAGCCGGCCCCTTTCGCATAGCCAATACCTAAAGAAAGATGCCCCGTCACCAAATGCCGTTCCGTCAGCTTCAAAACATTGTCATCCACCATTTCCTTAACAACCGTCAACGCGTCTTCCGCGTTGTATTCCTCGAATAAAATTTGCGACGCGGAAAGACTATGCGAACGGGGGACATATCGCTTGATATCCGCGATCTCCACTGGTTCGCGTCCCCACGCGTGGTCGATCAAATATTCCGCGTTGACGCCAAATTCCTTATATAAAATTTCAGGATCGCACCGCGTCACGCCATACAAATCGTAAATTCCATGCTGTTCCAGCCGTCTGGCAATGCCCCGGCCAATCATCCAAAAATCCGTCAAAGGCCGATGATGCCACAACGCCTCGCAAAACCGCCGCCGATCCAAAACACCGATTCCTTCGGGATCGTGTTTCGCCATGATATCCAGCGCGACTTTCGCCAAAAACAAATTCGTGCCAATCCCGCACGTCGCGACGATTCGTGTCGACGCGTAAATATCCGCAATCATCATTTGCGCGATTTGTTTGGCGTTCTTTCGATACATTCGCTGGTACGATGTCACATCCACAAACGCCTCGTCAATCGAATACACATGGACATCGTCGCTGGAAACATACTTTAACAAGATTTTGTAAATTCTTGCCGAATACTCCATGTAGCGCTTCATCCGCGGTCTGACCGCGATATACGGCACCGTCTTCGGAATCTCAAACAGCCTGCCCCGGCTTTTCACGCCAAAGCGCTTGATGGCCGGCGTGGCCGCCAGCGTAATCGCGCCAGGGCCTCTGGAGGCGTCCGCCACGACCAGGTTGACCGCAAACGGATCCCAGCCCCGGTCCGCGCACTCCACCGAAGCGTAAAACGATTTTAAGTCGATACATAAATACACTTTATCCATATTTCCACGATCCTTTTCTTTATATTATCAAAAAATATGGATTTTATAAATATAAATACAGAAATAATCATAAAAAGAAGGCGATTCAAAGCCTTCCTGTATTTTTCAACCCTTTCGATTTCACCGAATTGTCTTGTTCGCCTCCAAAATCGGCGGCACTTCCAATACGCTCGATACCATCCAATACGATTGTTCCATTTCCCTTCCCTTTTTTAAATGAGCCCGATTGACCCATATCTTCCGCCAGCCAAGCTTGCTTGCCGGCACGATATCCCACCAATACCCTTTGGCGATATGAAAATGCTCCCTGGTCCTCAAATCAAATTTTTGTTCGGCCATTTGAAAAAAGCGCAAATCCGGCTTGTAGCACTTTGTATTTTCCGCCACCAGCCAGTCATCAAACCAATGTTCCAGCGCTTCCACATACCAACGCATCATCTGGTGCGTCGTATTCGACAAAAGAACGAGTTCATACCCCATTTCTTTGAGGACGCGAAGGGCAGCCAGCACATCCGGGAACGGTTGAAACGTTTTATGAACCAGAATCACCCGCTCATATTGCGAAGCAAACCCATCGCAATTCATTTCCATATCGCAATACGTAAGAGCCTGCAAAAGCAATTCGTCATACTTCATAAAAGATTCCCCATACATGAGCCGATCCTCGTAGCTTGAAAAAATATGGATCGCCTTTTCGCTAGACAACCCCTGTTCTTTCGCGATCTGGCCAATCAAACCATACAAAGGGGACGGATCCAACAGCGTTCCATAGCAATCAAAAGTCAAAATTTTCTTCATAATCCACTCCCGTATTTCTCCTGATTTCATTTTACCATTAAAAAACCGAAGCTCTGCAAAACTTCGGTCAAGAGAAAAAGAAAGTAAATTCACAAAACCAGTCAACGCTCCAAAATCACGAGCACGTCGCGATGGAACGGATGCATCGGAAGCGTATCCGTATCCTCAGTAAATTCGTTGATCGAAATATAGCGCGTTTCCAAGTCGACGATCGTTTCTTTGTACCCTTTTAGCGAAATCGTCGTCTTCAACGCGATATTGTATGGAACATACAACGCGTAGCCATTGCTCGTTTTCGCCACCCGGACCCGCTCGTTTTCCTTGGCTAGTAGCGTCTCATCCGGCACCAAGTCGTACAAATCGTACAAACCGATCAAATACGCCATATAGCCATAGTCCCAGGCCCCCTGGAAATGAATCGCCTCCTGCCATGGCTTTGGCGTGGCGAATCCCTCGCCAATCGAGGAGCCAAACGTCGTTCCTGCCAAATGCCAGCTGTATATTCCGGCCGCTCCGTACGTGATGCCGGCTCCGGCGCCCGAAAGCACGCTTTCCCACGCCGCCCGGACAATATCCTCCCGGTGCCAGCGTCCGCTTTTGCCGCCCGAAAAGCCCATCTCCTCATAACAAGGCTCGCTGTTGATCAGCGGCTTGCCCGGATATTTTTCCATCATCTCCAAAGCGAGCTTGTACGGCATCGCCAAGTCGTTGTGGTTGTGGCCGCTTTGATACCACAGAAGATCCAGATTTTGCTCCAGTTCTTTCGGAATGTACGTGTAGCGGCCTTTGATATGCGTCGTATACAGACAATCCGGCGCGAGCTGCCGCAAACGGTTCGCCGCCTCGACATAATACGATTCGCAAAGCGGCGTGTTGAAATCTGTATCCCCGCTAATCACGTAAATCGGATCGAACTTCGTAAACGTTTCATGCACTTTGTCGACATAGGACTCGATCGCCTCAAACGGCATCGTCCCTTTGGCGTAAAATTTGCTCGCCCACGTGTCGGGCACATAGTTGCACCACAAGACGACAAGCGCCAGTTCAAACCCGTATTCCTTCGCGACGGCGCACAACTTGGCCGCATGGTCGAAATACGCGTCGTTCAAATGAAAGTAGTCCCACTTGCCATCCACTTCCAAAAACGGATCATACCGAAGAGAAGTCGGCGAGGCGTCCCACTGCGGCAAAATATTGATTTGCAGCGCGTTGAACCCTTGCTCCTTTCGCTTTCGCAAATAATAGATCCAGTCCTCGTCGGTAATGTTCGTAAACGCCGACCAGCACGTGTCCGCCAAGTAGAAGAACGGCTTTCCATCTTTTAAAAGATTGGTCTTTGTCGCTTTCAGCATCTTACTCTCCTCTCAATACGGCATCCATCGCCGCGTCTTGCGTATCGTAATAATCCGATTTCAAATCCGGAATGAATTTCAGCGCTTCGTGCAGCACCGGCAGCACGTCGGCATGCACGCCCACGCAATGGTGGATATACGGGCCTTCCACGATCTTCGCTTCGAGTTTTTTCAAATTTTCCACCTCGATCCAAACGTATGTGCCCTGGTTTTTCGGTCCGTCGATACCTTTGGCGTGCCCCATCAGCAAGCGGTACTCCCCGTTGTCGCCATCAAAGCGGACAATGCTCATGTCGCCGCCTCGAATCTCGCCATGCAGCGCCCCCGGATGGGAATAGTTAAACGCGAACGGCGCGCCAAATCTCGGCTTCTCCTTCATAAGCGAAGCCGGCCACGGCCCGCAATGCTGGAGCAACTCCCCGTTTTCGTTGGTCGGATGCGGCACCGTCCAGTCCGCGAAAAACGGCACTTGCTCTCCCCGTGTGGCCGCCTGCACGATCAGCGACGTGATCGCCCCGTGGATATCCGTCTCGCAAACGACCGGATAGCCCTCGTCGTTGAGCAGCGAGTTGGCTACGCAAGGAAACAAGCCGATATGCCCTTGCAGCGCGTTCCAGCACTGGATGGCCGCCGCCTTGCAGCCAAACCGGTCCATGAGCCGCTTCATCGCGCATTTCAGCGCCGCCGTGGAACGAACCGCCGTTTCCGGCACGTCGATGTGCATCGTTTCGCGCATCGTCTGCGCGACCGCGTCGATTTCCGCTTCGCCCACCTGCTCCATTTCCTCTTTCAGTTCCGGCAGCGACACCGGATGGACCCGCACATTGAAACGCTCGATCAGCTCTCCTTCGTTGACCATGACCGTCCAGAAGCCGGCCGGCCGCGTTCCGATTTGTAAAATGGTCATGCCGTCGAGTTCCTTGACGACTTGCGCGGCCCGCAAAAAGTTGTCCAGACGCCACGCGAAATACGGATCGTCCAGACGACACATATTCATATAGGAAAACGGAACCTTGAACCGGCGCAAGATCTTCCCGGTCGCGAACAGCCCGCATTGCGAATCCCGCAAACGCGCTCCATTGGCCAGCGGCGCCTCGTCTTTCGGTCCCCACAAAAGAACCGGCTTGCCTACCGCTTTCGCGACTTTAGCGACCAAATCTTCCGTGCCAAAGTTGCAGTGCGGAAAAAAGAGCGCATCCACTTTTTCGTGTTTCAAAAAATCGACGATCGCGTCGACGTCCTTTTCGTCAAACAGCAGCCCTTCCTCGTTGATATGGATAATGTCGACAAAATCGACTTCCAGTTCGTTCAGCCGTTCCAAAATCATCCCGTTGTATTTCAAAGCGTCTTCCTTGCTGAAAATATCCCTTCTCGTGCCGACGACGCCTAGTTTTAAATCGTATTTTCGTTCCATGGTTCCCTTTCTCCTTTCTTCACGTTCGCCATCATGAGCGCGCAATCAATCGCCCGATGATAGCGCGCCAGCCACGCTTCCCGAACCGGCAGCGCCATCTTCGGCTCGAAAACGATCGTTTCCCGCGCAAAATCCTTCTTTTTCGAACTAGCCAGCCATGCGCCCATCGCCGACAAGTCCGGATGATGGCTGACCTCGATTATCCGACCCGATAAATCGGCCAGCAGCTGCATGATGTGCGGGTTTTTCGACAACCCGCCATCGACATGGATCGGCTTGCTCGTTGGCTCGAAGCAGGCCAGCGCGTCGCAAAGCTGGCACACGACGCCGCGAATCACGCCCAGCAAAAAATCACGTGGCTCGCTTTGGCGGTCGACGCCGACAAACATCCCTTTCGCCATCGGGTTCCAGTACGGGATGGAAAGACCTGTCAGCGCGGGAACAAACAGCACTTCTGTCTTTCGTTCAAACAGCGCGTCGTCCAGCTCGCCATAGCTTTCAAACCAGTCCATATCCTCACAAGCCCAGTTCAAACTCTCGCCGTTGCAGTTGACAATCCCCTCCACGCCATAGGCGCGCTCGTCTTTTAAACAATAGGCCAACACGTTTACCAGTCCGTTGATTTGCGGCTGAAGCGTGGACACGTTCATCATGATCGAGCTGCCCGTCCCCAATGTCATTTTCATATCGTATTCATTCGTGCAGCGCTGGGCGAAAAACGCCGCCTGGCTATCGCCCATCACCCCGCGAATCGGCACCGGATCGGCGAGAATGCCATCCACATCGCTCATGCCGAACACTTCATCCGAGCATCGGATTTCCGGCAGCCATTGCCGGTCGATCCCAAACAGCGCGCACAGCTCGTCGTCCCATGCGTTCGTGCTTACATTGTACAGCAATGTTCTCGAAGCGTTCGTATGGTCGGTTGCGTGGATTGCGCCTTTTGTCAGTTTGTAAAGAAGCCAGCTGTCCATCGTGCCAAAATGAAGACAATCCGTATCGCAATCCACATGGTCAACAATCCACTTCATTTTCGTCGCCGAAAAGTACGGGTCGATTTTCAATCCCGTCTTCGCGACAACCATCGGCTCGTGGCCCTGGCGAATCATCGCCTTGCACAGCGCGTTGGAACGCGCGCATTGCCACACGATCGCGCGGTAGAAAGGCATTCCTTCGCGATCCCAGGCGACGACCGTTTCCCGCTGGTTCGTAAGGCAAATCGAGTCGACCGCCACCTCGTTTCGATGCCGGTCCATCAAATCCCGGACACACGTCTTGACGTTGTCCCATATCTCGACGGGATCGTGTTCCACCCAACCCGGCTGCGGATAGTATTTGCGATGCGCCTTGCTGGATTCATCCACAAGGCCCCCTGTCTCGTCGATCAAATACACTTTGGTTGTCGTCGTGCTTTGATCCACCGCAATCGTGACCCGCTTCATCGGCTTACTCCAGCAGGGCACGCGCCTGGGCCGCGATGGCTTCCGGCACGAGTCCATAGTATGCGAACAGCTGCGCGCTCTCGCCTGTAATGAGCGACTCGTCCGGCAGTCCGAGCGCCTTCACTTTACATGGCGCGTATTCGCACACGACCTTCGCCACCATGGCGCCCAACCCGTTCGTGACGTTGTGTTCTTCGAGCGTGATGATCTTTCCTGTTTCTTTGGCGGCCGAAACGATCGCCTCTTCGTCGAGCGGTTTGATCGTATGCATATCAAGCACCCGCGCCTCAACGCCTTCCTTCTTCAGCAAGTCGGCGGTGTCGCATGCCGTCCTGACCATTTCGCCCGTCGCGATGATCGTCAGGTCGCTGCCGCAACGCAGCTCGATCGCTTTGCCGATTTCCAGATCGAAGTCGTCGTTTTCGTGCACTTCCTCGACCGGATTGCGGCCGACCCGGATATACGTAGGGATGGAATCGTCCATGATTGCTTCCATCATCTTTTTCGTTTCATGAAAGTCGGCGGGAACGAGCACGCGCATGTTCGGAATGGCCGACAGCACCGCCAGGTCCTGCAGCGAGTGATGGGACATGCCCAGCGCCCCGTAGCTGACGCCCGCGCTGATCCCAATGAGTTTGACGTTGATGTTGGAGTACGCGACGTCGACTTTGATTTGCTCGATGGCGCGCATCGTCAAAAAGCTGGCGGGCGAAGCGGCAAACGGCTTCTTTCCCGCGCTGCCCAGACCGGCTGCGATACCGACCAGATCCTGCTCGGCGATGCCGACTTCCACCGTGCGTTCGGGATACGCGTTGGCAAACGGCGTCAGCGAGGCGGATCCTCTCGAATCCGAAACGATGATAACGATGTCTTTGTCCGTTTTCGCTTTTTCCATCAAGGCGTCGCAAATGGCGACGCGGTTCGCTTTTTTCATACCGCTTCCTCCAGTTCCTTGATTGCCTGCTCGTATTGGGCTTCGCCAAGCACCCCGTGATGCCACGACGCGATGTTTTCCATAAACGACACGCCTTTGCCTTTGGTCGTGTTGGCCAAAATCAAGGTCGGCTTTCCTTTCGTATGGCGGGCGATCGTAAACGCGCTGATCAAATCGTCGTAGTCGTTGCCGTCGATTTCAACCACGTTGAATCCAAACGCCTCGTATTTTAAGTGGATGTCTTTGAGCGCCATGACGTCCTCGGTCGTGCCGGAAATCTGCAAACCGTTGCGGTCGAGAATGAGACACAGGTTGTCGAGTCCGTAATGAGCGGCTGCCATGGCCGCTTCCCACACGCTGCCTTCGGCTTGCTCCCCGTCGCCCATCAGGCAGTACACGCGCCAGTCTTTGTCGTCCATTTTGCCGGCGATCGCCATGCCGACGGCAACGCACACCCCGTGTCCCAGGGCGCCCGTGTTCATTTCGATGCCGTCGATTTTATTGTTGGGATGCCCGATGAGGCGGGAGCCAAATTGCGAAAACGTGGCGAGCTCCTCTTTTTCCAAATAGCCTTGCTGCGCGAGTACGGCGAACAACGACTCGGCAACGTGGCCTTTGCTTAAGACGAAACGGTCGCGCTCCGGCCAGTCCGGTTCGTCGGGCCGGTGGTTCATTTCCACGTTGTACAGCGTGTTCAAGATGTCGATGGAAGACAGCGAGCCGCCGACATGACCGGCTTTGGACGCGTAACACATCGTGACGATGTCCTGACGCAGTGCGTTTCCGCTTTGAATCAGTTCCCTCATTTCCATATATTCTCCTTTGCTCTAAATCAATCTTTCATAAAATCGGGATTGAACGGCAGCTCGCCGTACATGCCTTCGGCGACGTCGATATAGTTGGACAGCCATTCCTCGCACAGTTCGAACCAGTGGTACACGTGCGGATTTTTGTGCGAATCCTTGCGCGCCGTCGTCCGGTCCGCCAAAGCCAGCCCGTGCTCTCCTTTTTCAAAAATGTGCAGTTCAAACGGAATGTCGTGTTTTTTCAAATTCCACGCCAGCTCGATCGAGTTTCCCACATCGACAAGCTGGTCCTCGTATGTGTGCCAGATAAACATGGGTGGCGTGTGCTCGTCGACCTTGTTGAGGCAGTTGTACGCCTCGACTTGCTCGTCGGTTGGATCGTCGCTGCCAAAGAATCGCATGTTGCCGGTTTGTTTCGGACGCATCATGAGCGGCCCGCTCTCACCGACTGGCATTTTTTCCGCTTTGCCGGCCGCGTAGCACGGTATGGCTAAATTGACTTTGAGACATTCGGGATCGCACCCTAGTTTTTTAGCGATCCAATCCTCGTGCCACATCGTCGCGCATTCGATGGCCAGATGCCCGCCAGCCGAAAAGCCGCACACGATGATTTGGTCGGTATGGACGAGATATTCGTCTGCGTGTTCCCGCACCCATCGTATAGCCATCATCGCTTCTTCAAACGCGTTGCGCGGCACGTTGGGTACGAGGTCGCGGGTCGTGTACCAGAGCACGCCGGCGTGACAGCCGATCGAGTTGAAGCGCAGCGCGATGGGCTCCGCCTCCCGGTCGGACGTGAAGGCGTACGCCCCGCCTGGCAAAACCAGGACGAAGGGGCGTTTTTTACCTACGTTGTATTCGTTGGAGTTGTTTAAAAAGTATGTGTCGAAGTGCGCTGTTTCATTGAGCGGAATCGTTTTACAGATCATGGCAAGTCCTTTCTACGCTTCCTGCACCTTTTGTGCTTTTTCCTCGTATTCCTCGGCGATTTCCTCCATGGACTCGCCCATTTCCTCTTTGTACATCTGGGCGTCGGAAATCTTGAAGAACGGGAACCAGATGAGGCAGCCGACAGCGATGTCGATAATTTGCATCAGGGCCGCGGTCCAGCCGCCTCCCATGAAGCCGTTGATGACAACCGGCAGTCCAAATGGAACTTGCACACCGGTCAATGGCGGAATGAGTCCCATCACGGTCGCGAAGTACGGAATGAGAAGCTGCACGATTGGCGTTAAAATAAACGGAATCGCCATGATTGGATTCAGGATGAGCGGATAGCCAAAGACGATCGGCTCGTTGATCACGAACAGGCCCGGGATGCCGGCCAGTTTCGCCAGCTCTTTGTTTTGTTTCGCTTTCGCGAACAGGAACATGACGATGAGCAGCGACAGCGTTCCTCCCGCGCCGCCGATCCCGGCGTACAAACTATAGAAGGTGTTGCCTAAAATGTGCGGCAGTTCGCTTGCTGGCGTTCCAGCCGCGTACAGTTCCATGTTTTCAAGCGCCATTGGCATGTAGACCGCGCTGACAACCGTTCCGACAACGAGCGATCCGTGGATTCCAAAGAACCACAAAATCATTTGTACCAGAACGATCAGCACGAGCGACCAGATGCTTCCGCCCACGTTCATCAATGGCGTGGCGACGATCGAGTAAATCATTTCCGCGAACGATCCCCAAGGGGTGTACGAGAAGATGACAGCGATGGCGATGAAGATCAAGCCGACCAGGATCGCTGGGATCATCGTCGAGAAGGTCGTAGCGATCATGCCTGGCACGCTTGGCGGCATTTTGATTTTGAGCGCGTCGCATTTCATGAGCGCGGCGTAAATACGAGTCGCCAGCAGCGAGGCGATCAAAGCGGTAAACAAGCCTTGCGCGCCCATGTAGCTCATCGTCAGCACACCTTCGGTCAGCGGCGTGGCGATAAAGAACGCGAATAAGGAAATCAATCCGCCCGGGATCTCGTCGACTTGCAAGTGGTGCGCGAGGCGGTACCCGATCAAAAACGCGGCGTAAATCGACAGGCAGCTTGTCGTCACTGTGGAGGCGGCGAGCAGGTAAGGCGTGACGCCGATGCTGGCGATAAAGTTGGTCCAAGGTTCGATTGGCAGGACGGCGAGCAGCAGCGCGATCGAGCCGATCATCGTAATAGGCAGTGTTCCCATCAATCCTTTTGAGATGGAATCAAGATAGATGTTGGCCTGAAACTTGGCAGCGAATTCCAGGACCCGGTCAATGGTTTTGTTGTTGTCCATAATCTCCTCCTAACGGTTTGTAACCGTTTTCTTGCTTTCATTTTAGCGCAAAAAAAGCTGAATACAAGCGATTCAGCTAAAATTTATCTATAATTAAACTAAATGTTTTTCGATTTTATTTAGTTGATTCCCGTTCCACCACACTGGTGTTCACGAGAAGTTTCATCGACTGCTCCCCGTTTTCGAATTTGGAAATCAGCCGTTTCACGGCGATCTTTCCCAAATCCTCTTTGTTGACGCGCACCGTCGTCAAGGACGGCTCGCTGTACCGCGCCATTTCGATGTCGTCGAATCCCGCGATCGGAATAAAACATCCTTCTTCTTTCATCGCGCGCAAAGCGCCCAGGGCGATGTAGTCGTTCATGGCGACAAACGCGTCCGGCAAGGGCAGATCGAGTTCCTTTTGCTGGCGCAAATACGCGTGAAAATCGCTCTTTCCCGCTTCGATGTGCGGCTCGACGAACACTTCGTAGTCGCCGTTGAATTCCAGATCGTTGTCGGAAAGCGCCTGCAAAAAGCCAAGCTTCCTTTCTTTGAAATTGTTGATCATGCGCAGCGAGTTGATGAGTCCAATCGTTCGATACCCACGGTCGATGAGCAGCTTCGTCACCTCGTACATGCCATCTTTGTTGTTGATGGCGACAAAGTCGCAGTTTTCCATAATATAGGCGTTGTCCACGATGACAAACGGAATTTTAAAATGACGGAACTTCTCCACGTCTTTGAAGTGCATTTCCGTTCCCATAATGAGCAGACCGTCGCTTTCGCTAATGTTGTCGAGCGCCAAAATTCCCTTGTCGTCCTGACTGCTCACCTTGCGGATGCGCAGCTGGTAGTCGTTTTGATAGCAGCCTTCCTCCATGCCACGGATCAAAGCCGAGAAAAACGGTTGTTCCGACTGCACGATCGTTTCTCCCCCGTCATAAAGAACCAAGGTTATAATCCCGGTTCGTTTTCCTTTTTTAAAATAGCCGAGCTCTTCGGCGACTTGAATGATATGTTCTCTTTTTTTCTCGCTGACCGCTCCTTTGCGGTTGTTGAGCGCGTTGCTGACCGATCCGGGCGATACCCCGGCCGCCTTGGCGATTTGCGCGATTGTCACTTTCATGATATAAAACCTCCACTAAAACTTTTGCGATATATTTAGTTACTTTATTTTAGCTATAAATCCGGTTTCAATGCAATAAAAAAAGACGAAAATTGCCATGAATTCCGTCCTTTTGTCTTACATTAAGCCAAGATGCTTCCCGACCTGGCGCGCTTCGCTTGGTGATAATTTCTCTTTCTGGGTTTCGTATACTTGTTGGATTGGAATGCCAAAATCCTGTGAAATCCCGCGAATGATTTTGACCGACGCTTGCACGGCGCCTTCTTTTCGCCCTTGCGCTCGTCCTTCATTTCGTCCTTCCTCTCTTCCTTTTTCAATCAATCCCTGGCTCAAGTTGC